>Ga0153917_1000048_pt1 | contig 141448 bp, 122 predicted proteins | sample TSFL001MetaG_FD_104695 | JGI IMG/M metagenome (GOLD analysis project Ga0153917, IMG submission 104695) | Attine ant fungus gardens microbial communities from Florida, USA - TSFL001 MetaG | ecosystem: Host-associated > Fungi > Mycelium > Unclassified | place: USA: Florida, Paynes Creek Historic... | reverse complement strand
AGCCCACCCCGCCCCTCCGGGATCGTTGAGCGAGAACGGCCAAGCCCACCCCGCCCCTCCGGGATCGTTGAGCGAGAACGGCCAAGCCCACCCCGCCCCTCCGGGATCGCTGAGCGAGAACGGCCAAGCCCACCCCGCCCCTCCGGGATCGTTGAGCGAGAACGGCCAAGCCCACCCCGCCCCTCCGGGATCGTTGAGCGAGGACGGCGAAGCCGACCCTGTCTCTCTGGGGTCGTTGAGCGAGGACGGCGAAGCCGACCGAGACGAAACGCCGCGCGCTGACGACGTTTCGTCTCCCTCCGCCTCCGGCGGTGCTCGCTCAACGACCCCGTTAAGAGACGACGTCCGCGCCAAGCTCATCGCCGCCCCGACCGCGGGCCTCAGCGCCCAGCTGCGCAAGCGCGGTCTGAACTCCTGCTTCATCGACGGCGTCGAGGCGAACCTGCCCGGGGCCAAGATCGTCGGCACGGCCAAGACGCTGCGCTTCGTCCCCGCCCGTGAGGACCTCTTCACCAGTCGCGGCGGCGGCTACAACGCGCAGAAGCGCGCCTTCGACGCGGTCGAGGAGGGCGAGGTCATCGTGATCGAGGCCCGCGGCGATGCCACCACGGGAACGCTGGGCGACATCCTGGCTCTGCGGGCCAAGGTCCGCGGCGCCGCCGGCGTGGTGACCGACGGCGGCGTGCGCGACTTCGCCGCGGTCGCGGAGATCGGCCTGCCGGTGTTCTCGCAGGGCGCGCACCCCTCCGTGCTCGGCCGCAAGCACGTCCCGTGGGACGTCGACGTGACGATCGCCTGCGGCGGCGCGACGGTGCAGCCGGGCGACATCATCGTCGGCGACAGCGACGGCGTGATCGTGATCCCGCCGGCACTCGTCGAGGAGGTCGTGGACGCCGCCCTCGCACAGGAGGACGAGGACGCCTGGATCGCCGAGCAGGTCGAGGCCGGGCACCCGGTCGACGGGCTGTTCCCGATGAACGCCGCCTGGCGCGCGAAGTACGAGGCCGCAAAGGCCGCATCCACGGGGACCGGAGCATGACCGACGTCCTCACCGGCAGCAAGTCGGAGCAGGCGTACGCCTGGATCCGCGCGCGCATCGCCTCGCACGCCTACGGTCCCGGCTTCCGCCTCGTGCTCGGCACGATCGCGGACGAACTCGGCATGAGCGTGGTGCCGGTGCGCGAGGCGATCCGCCGGCTCGAGGCCGAGGGGCTGGTCACATTCGAGCGCAACGTCGGCGCCCGGGTCACGCTCGTGGACGAGAGCGAGTATGCGCACACCATGCAGACCCTGGGACTCGTCGAGGGCGCGGCCACGGCCCTGTCCGCCCCGCTGCTCGACGCGGCCGCGCTGGATGCGGCGCTCGAGGTCAACGACCGCATGACGCGCCTGCTCGGCAGCTTCGACGCGCACCGCTTCACCGAGCTGAACCGTCAGTTCCACTCCGTGCTGTACGAGCCCTGTCCGAACCCGCACATCCTCGACCTCGTGCAGCGCGGCTGGGCCCGGCTCAGCGGGATCCGGGAATCGACGTTCGCGTTCGTCCCCGGCCGGGCGGAGCACTCCGTCGAAGAGCACATCCACATCGTCGAGCTGATCCGCACCGGAGCGGATCCGCTCGAGATCGAGCTCGCCGCCCGCAACCACCGCTGGCGCACGCGCGACGCGTTCCTCGCGGCGCTGCACCCCGAGATCCTCTGACCGCACCGCCGAAGCCACCCGAACCACCCGGAAGGACGATGATGACCGACGCCTACGCTCCGGCAGATCTGCCGGAGAAGATCCAGCACTACATCGACGGCGAGTTCGTCGACTCGATCGACGGCGACACCTTCGAGGTGCTCAATCCCGTCACGAACGAGACCTACGTGCACGCCGCCGCCGGCAAGAAGGCCGACATCGAGCGCGCCGTCGCCGCCGCCAAGCGCGCTTTCGTCGAGGGCCCGTGGCCGCGCATGCTCCCCCGCGAGCGCTCGCGGGTGCTGCACCGGATCGCCGACATCGTCGAGTCCCGCGACGCGCGTCTCGCGGAGCTGGAGTCCTTCGACTCGGGTCTTCCGATCGCGCAGGCGCTGGGTCAGGCCCGCCGCGCGGCCGAGAACTTCCGCTTCTTCGCCGACCTGATCGTCGCCCAGTCCGACGACGCCTTCAAGGTGCCCGGCACGCAGATGAACTACGTCAACCGCAAGCCGATCGGCGTCGCGGGGCTCATCACCCCGTGGAACACGCCCTTCATGCTCGAGTCGTGGAAGCTGGGCCCCGCCCTCGCCACGGGCAACACCGTCGTGCTGAAGCCGGCCGAGTTCACCCCGCTCTCCGCATCGCTGTGGGCCGGCATCTTCGAGGAGGCGGGGCTGCCCCGGGGCGTCTTCAACCTCGTCAACGGCCTCGGCGAGGACGCGGGCGACGCGCTCGTGAAGCACCCCGATGTGCCGCTCATCTCGTTCACCGGCGAGAGCCGCACCGGCCAGCTCATCTTCGGCAACGCCGCGCCGTTCCTCAAGGGCCTGTCCATGGAGCTCGGCGGCAAGAGCCCCGCCGTGGTGTTCGCCGACGCCGACCTGGACACCGCAATCGACGCCTGCATCTTCGGCGTGTTCTCGCTGAACGGCGAGCGGTGCACGGCCGGATCCCGGATCCTCGTGCAGCGCGACGTCTACGACGAGTTCGTCGAGCGGTTCGCCGCGCAGGCGAACCGCGTCAAGGTCGGCCTGCCGCACGACCCCACGACCGAGGTCGGCGCCTTGGTGCACCCGGAGCACTACGAGAAGGTCATGAGCTACGTCGAGATCGGCAAGGGCGAGGGCCGCCTCGTCGCCGGCGGCGGACGCCCCGAGGGCTTCCCGACGGGCAACTACGTCGCCCCGACGGTGTTCGCCGACGTCGCCCCGGACGCCCGGATCTTCCAGGAGGAGATCTTCGGCCCAGTCGTCGCGATCACCCCCTTCGACACCGACGAGGAGGCGCTGGCCCTCGCGAACAACACCCGCTACGGCCTCGCCGCGTACATCTGGACCAACGACCTCAAACGCGCGCACAACTTCGCCGGCGCCGTCGAGGCCGGCATGGTGTGGCTGAACTCGAACAACGTCCGCGACCTGCGCACCCCGTTCGGCGGCGTGAAGGCCTCCGGCCTCGGTCACGAGGGCGGCTACCGCTCGATCGACTTCTACACCGACCAGCAGAGCGTGCACATCACGCTCGGCGCCCCGCACAACCCGGTGTTCGGCAAGAACTGACCGCCATCATGAACCGGTCGTTGAGCGAGGACGGCGAAGCCGACCGAGACGAAACGCGCCCCTCCCGCAGGAAACCTCACTGTTTCGTCTCGCGGAGACTCGTGCTGAGCGAGCGAAGCGAGACGAAGTATCGCTCAACGGCCGCAACACTCATCACGCAAGGACGCTGACATGACCGATCGCTCCGACATGACGCTCACCTCCTCGGGCTTCTACACCAGCCAGGAGGCGCCGATCGCCACCGATAACCCGATCCCGACCCCGCAGGCCAGCCCGCCGGACGTGCTCCGCTGCGCGTACATGGAGCTCGTGGTCACCGACCTCGCCGCGTCGCGCGTGTTCTACGTCGACGTGCTCGGCCTGTACGTGACCGAGGAGGACGAGAACACGATCTACCTCCGCTCCACGGAGGAGTTCATCCACCACAACCTCGTGCTGCGCAAGGGCCCGGTCGCCGCCGTGGCCGCGTTCTCGTACCGCGTGCGCACGCCTGCGGACCTCGATCGCGCGGTCGCGTTCTACACGGAGCTCGGCTGCGACGTGCGCCGCAATCCGTCCGGCTTCGTGAAGGGCATCGGCGACTCCGTGCGCGTCGTGGATCCGCTCGGCTTCCCGTACGAGTTCTTCCACGCCACCGACCACGTCGAGCGGATGAGCTGGCGCTACGACCTGCACATCCCCGGCGAGCTCGTGCGCCTGGACCACTTCAACCAGGTCACCCCCGACGTGCCACGCGCCGTGAAGCACATGCAGGACCTCGGCTTCCGCGTCACGGAGGACATCCAGGACGAGGAGGGCACGGTGTACGCCGCGTGGATGCGCCGCAAGCCCACCGTGCACGACACCGCCATGACCGGCGGCGACGGCCCGCGCATGCACCACGTGTGCTTCGCGACGCACGAGAAGCACAACATCCTCGCGATCTGCGACAAGCTCGGGGCGCTGCGCCGCTCCGACGCGATCGAGCGCGGCCCCGGCCGCCACGGCGTGAGCAACGCGTTCTACCTGTACCTGCGCGACCCCGACGGGCACCGCGTCGAGGTCTACACGCAGGACTACTACACGGGCGACCCCGACAACCCGGTGATCACGTGGGACGTGCACGACAACCAGCGCCGGGACTGGTGGGGCAACCCCGTCGTGCCGTCCTGGTACACCGACGCCTCGCTCGTGCTCGACCTGGACGGCAACCCGCAGCCGGTCGTCGCCCGCACCGACTCCAGCGAGATGGCCGTCACGATCGGCGCCGACGGGTTCAGCTACACCCGGGCAGCCTCCGAGGAGGCCATGCCGGAGTGGAAGCAGGGCGAGTACAAGCTCGGCCACCAGCTGTAACCCGGATCCGGGGTCGTTGGGCGAGCCCCCCTTCCGGGGTCGTTGAGCGAGCCCCCCTTCCGGGGTCGTTGAGCGAGCCCCCCTTTCGGGGTCGTTGAGCGAGCCCCCCTTCCGGGGTCGTTGAGCGAGGACGCCGAAGGCGACCGAGACGAAACGCGGAGATCCGCGGAGAACCGCGTTTCGTCTCGCTCCGGCTTCGCCGGTGCTCGCTCAACGACCCCCGACTTCGAGAGGATGTCCCCATGCTCCCCGCAGACACCATCGCCGCGCTCGCCGCGGAGCTCGCCGAGGCGGACCGCACCCACGGCATGATCCCGCGCATCACCGCGCGCCACCCCGAGGCGACGGTCGAGGACTCGTACGCGATCCAGGGCGTCTGGCGCGACGCGCAGGTGGCCGCGGGGCGCAGGCTCGTGGGCCGCAAGATCGGACTCACCTCGAAGGCCATGCAGCAGGCCACCGGCATCACAGAGCCCGACTACGGCGTGATGTTCGATGACACCGTGTACCCCTCCGGATCCGAGATCCCGACGGAGAACTTCTCGAACGTGCGCATCGAGGTCGAGCTCGCGTTCGTGTTGAAGAAGCCGCTCGAAGGCCCCGGCTGCACGCTCGAGGACGCCCTCGCCGCGATCGACTACGCCGTGCCGGCGCTCGAGGTGCTCAACTCGCACATCGAGCTCGAGGGCCGCACGATCGTCGACACGATCAGCGACAACGCGGCCTACGGGGCGATGGTGCTCGGCACCGTGCACAAGCGCCCCGACGAGATCGACCTGCGCTGGGTGCCCGGGGTGCTGAGCCGCAACGGCGAGATCGAGGAGACCGGGGTCGCCGCGGGCGTGCTCGGCCACCCCGCGACCGGCGTCGCGTGGCTCGCGAACACCTTACACCGGCATGGCGCGCGCCTGGAGGCCGGCGAGATCATCCTGGCCGGATCCTTCACCCGGCCGATGTGGGTGTCGCGCGGCGACCAGGTGCGCTGCGACTATGGGCCGATGGGAGTCATCGAATGCCGCTTCAGCTGAGCCCGACCTTCCGCGACCGGCTCGCGGGATCCGACCGCGCCCTGATCGGGATGTGGGCGTGCACCGGCAGCCCGCTCGTGACCGAGATCGCCGCCGGATCCGGCCTGGACTGGCTGCTCATCGACAACGAGCACTCCGCCAACACGCTGAACTCGCTGCAGGTGCAGCTGCAAGCCGTCGCCGCCTATCCGATCACGCCGCTCGTGCGGGTGCCGTGGAACGACCCGGTGATCATCAAGCAGGTGCTCGACCTCGGCGCGCAGAACCTCATCGTGCCCATGGTGTCCTCCGCCGATGAGGCGCGCGCCGCCGTGGCCGCGACCCGGTATCCGCCGGAGGGAATCCGCGGTGTCGGATCCGCCCTGGCCCGCAGCGCCCGCTGGAACCGCGTGGAGGGCTACCTCGTCGAGGCGGCGAAGCACGTGTCCCTGACGGTGCAGATCGAGACCACGGCGGGCGTCGACGCGGCGGCCGAGATCGCCGCCGTCGACGGGGTGGACGCGGTGTTCGTCGGCCCCTCCGATCTGGCGGCGTCGATGGGGCTGCTCGGGCAGCAGACGCACCCCGACGTCGTCGCCGCGGTCCAGCAGGTGTTCACCGCGGTCACCGGCGCGGGCAAGCCGGTCGGCGTGAACGCCTTCGACCCGGTCGCGGCCGATGCATACATCGCCGCGGGTGCCGCGTTCGTCGCGGTCGGCGCCGACGTGGCCCTTCTCGCCCGCGCCTCCGAGGCCCTCGCGACCCGGTTCCTCCCCGCCCCGGCCTCCGGCCCCGCCGCCAGCTACTGACCCCGGTCCCTCCGTTTCAAAGTGCGCAAATGACCCCGTTCACGGCCGGGATGGAGCCATTTGCGCACTTTGAACGACGGGGCTGTGGATAACCGGATCCACGGACGGGCGGGGCGGCAGAGTGGCGGGATGGGACGCAGAACCGACCTTCCCGATGAACTCGGCCGCGAGTTCCCGACCGCACTCGCTCGCAGACACGGTGTGAGCCGATCGCGGCTGCGCGGCAGCGACCTCCGCGCGCCGTTCTTCGGAGTCCGGATCGCGGCCGACGTCTCTTACGAGGTGGACGCGGAGGAGCCCTACGAGCGCCAGCGTCTGCAACGGATCGCGCGTGCCCGCGAATACGCACCCCGCCTGCACACCGGCCATTTCTTCAGTCACCAGACCGCGGCGGCGATCTGGGGCGGACCTCTTCCGCTCGAGTTCGCGGAGGACGGCCGGATCGCCGACGAATTCCCGCCGCATGTGTGCGCGCTGGGGCCGGTCTCCGAGCCGCGGACGTCAGGGGTCATCGGCCATCGCTCCCGGTCGAGCTTCACCGAGATGACGGAGCACGACGGGCTGCGCGTCTCCTCGCCGGCGGCGACCTGGGCGGCGTCCGGATCCCTGCCCCTCTACGACCTGATCGCCCTCGGCGACTACTTCTGCCGCGAATGGCGGCAGGGCCGCGGCCGTCCGACCCCGGGGAGGGAGCCGCTCGCGACGAGGGAAGACCTGCGCCGGATGCTCGAGGCGGGGCGCCGTGTCGGGGCCGACAGGCTTCGCGCCGCCCTTCCGCGGATCCGCGAGGACTTCTGGTCGCCCCGGGAGAGCCTGGTGCGCTGCCTGCTGGTGGACGCGGGGCTTCCCGAACCGCTGCTCAACGTGGACGTGTACGACGACGCCGGCCGCTTCCTCGGCTGCGTCGACATGGCGTACGGCGAGGAGAAGGTCGCCGTCGAGTACCTCGGGATGCTGCACGGCGCGACCTGGGCCGCCGACGTCGAACGGATCGCCGCTCTGCGCGCAGCCGGCTGGATCGTTATCGAGGTGACCGCCCCGCTGGTGAAACGCCCCGAGGAGCTCGCCCGTCGCGTCGCCGACGCCCTCCGCCGCATCCGCTGAGCCGCCGGACCTCATCGCTGTTTCGAAGTGCGCACATGGCTTGATCCGGGCCGTGGATGCAGCCATCTGCGCACTTCGAAACAGGGGAGGGCTCCGCTATCGGTTCAGCCACGCGGACACGCCGCCGGCGAGGTTGCGCAGCGGCGTCCCCGCGGGGGCAGTGGCCCGCAGCGCGTCGATCGCACGAGCCGAGCGGATCCCGGCCTGACAGGTGACGACGATGTCGCGTCCGTCGGCGGCGGCATCGCCCAGCTCTGCGGCGAGCACGGGCCAGCCGCCGCCCAGGATGCGCCCCAGCGGCACGTGCACGGATCCCGGGATCGACGCCGCCGCCCGTTCCCGCGGGGTGCGCACGTCGACCACGACGAGCCCGTGCTCCCCGGTGCTCAGGCGCACGGCCACCTCTCCGGCGGAGATGTCGTCGGCGCGGTCCGCTGGCGACGCCGCCGCGCGACACGCGTCCGCGACCGCCTCGAGCCCGGTCACCGCCGGGCGGTCCGGATCCGCTGCGAAGCGGAGCTCATCCCATCTCGCGGTCAGCGCGTCGTACCTGGCGAGCCGCCCCACGAGCGGCTCCCCGGTCCCGCAGACGAGCTTGAGGGCCTCCACCGCCATCGCGGATCCGACGACGCCGCAGAGCGCGCCGAACACGCCCCCGGTCGCGCAGTCCAGCGCCTCGTCGTCGTCGGGCAGGTCGGGGAAGAGGTCGCGGAGCATGGGGCCGCGGCCGGGCCAGAACACGCTGACCTGTCCGGCGAAGCGCAGGATGCTGCCCCACACCACAGGAGTCGCGGTGAGCTCTGCCGCGTCGTTGCAGAGGTACCGGGTGGCGAAGTTGTCGCTGCCGTCGAGCACGAGGTCGTGGGCCGCGAAGAGCGCGAGCGCGTTGTCCGGGCCGATCCGTTCGACACGCGCGACCACGTGCACCGCGGCGTCGCGGGCCGCCACGGCGTCACGCGCCGACTCGGCCTTGGGCCGGCCGACGTCGGCCTCGGTGTGCAGCACCTGGCGCTGCAGGTTCGAGCGCTCCACCCGGTCGTCGTCGACCACGGTGATCCGGCCGATGCCGGCCGCGGCGAGGTACTGGATCGCGGGCGCCCCCAGCCCGCCGGCGCCGATCACCAGCACCCGGGCGGCGGCGATCCGGCGCTGCCCGGCCGCGCCGACGCCCGGCAGGGCGAGGTGCCGGGCGAAGCGCGCGGCCCGCGCCGGGGACAGCTCCGGGCCCGGCTCCACCAGCGGTGGCAGCGGTGGCAGCGAGGGCGCCGAGACCGACTGGTCCGCGAGCGGGGCCGCGACCGGTCCCGGCGTCACAGGTCCGCCTCCGACGGGCGGCGCGCGATGAGCCCCTCGCCGCCGGACGAGGCGAGTGCGAGGGGCCGCTTCGGGATCCGCCCCGCGGCGCGCGCCAGCCGCCCCGCCTCGACGGCGGCGCGCATCGCCGCGGCCATCGCCGCAGGATCGTGCGCGCGGGTCACGGCGCTCGCGAGCAGCACGGCGTCCACACCGAGCTCCATGGCCAGCGCGGCATCCGATGCGGTGCCGACGCCGGCGTCCAGCACGATCGGCACCGCCGCGCGGTCCACGATCGTCGCGATGTTGTGCGGGTTCAGGATCCCGAGTCCGCTGCCGATCGGCGATCCGGCGGGCATCACCGCGGCGACGCCGACGTCCTCCAGACGACGGGCGAGCGCGGGGTCGTCGTTCGTGTAGGCGAACACGCGGAAGCCGTCCGCGACGAGCTCCTCGGCGGCGCGGAACAGCTCGACCGGATCCGGCAGCAGGGTCTCCTCGTCGGCGATCACCTCGAGCTTCACCCAGTCGGTCTCGAGCGCGTCGCGAGCCAGCTGCGCGGTCAGCACGGCGTCGCGCGCCGTGTAGCAGCCGGCGGTGTTCGGGAGCGCACGCACGCCGAGCCGCTCCAGCAGGGCGAACACGGAGTCGCGTCCCTCCGGCGAGAACCGGCGGATCGCGACCGTGGTGATCTCGGTGCCGGAGGCCAGGAGCGCCTGCTCCAGCAGCGCGAGGCTGGTCGCACCGCCCGTGCCCATGATGAGGCGGGAGGAGAACCGCTCCCCCGCCACGAGGAACGGATCCGCCGCCGCGGCGGCCGGACGCACGGGGGTCGTGTCGATCGCGGTCATGGCGCTCAGCCTCCCTGTACGGCGGTGACGACCTCGACCTCGTCGCCGTCGGCGAGGGTGCGCCGGGCCCAGCCGCCCCGTGGCACGACGGAGCCGGCGATCGCCGCGGCGACGCCGAGGCGTCCGCCGTCGGCGCGGCTGCCGTCGGGGCGGAGTTCGCGCCCGGTGAGCTGCGCCACCAGGTCGAGCAGGGAGGATCCGGCCGCGACGGCGTGGGGGGCGCCGTTCAGTCGGATCGTGGGGGTGTCGGTCATCATCGGCCTTTCTTTCGGGGTGGGGAAGCCGGGATACGGAAGATCCCGGGCTACGAGGGAGGGGACGCATACGCCGGAGCGGATAACGGCGCCGGCAGCGCAGCCACGGCGGACCGTGCGTTTCAGGCGCGGCTGAGGACGGAGGCGCCGGCCGCATCCGCGGCGCGGCCGCCCGCGCCGGCGGCGGTGTCGATGCCCGCGCCGGTGCCGGTGTCGAGGCCCGCGCCGGCGCCGGTGCCGGCGAAGCGGAACGGATCCAGCGCGGCCGCGACGGCGGGGGCGATGTCGCGCCCCTCGACCAGATCCGCGCCGATCACGGCGGCCAGCGGCGTCAGCAGCACGCCGTGCCGGTCGAACCCGGTGGCGACCACCAGCCCGGGTGCGACGCGGCCGAGCAGCGGCACGGCGTCGGGACTGCCGGGGCGGGCGCGGGCGAGCACCTCGACGATCTCGCACTCCGCGATGCCGGGCAGGATCCGCTCCGCATCGCGCAGCAGGGCGAGCACGCCCCCGGCCTGCACGCCCTCGACGCCGCCCTCGCGCACAGTGGCGCCGAGCACGAGCTCGCCGTCCTCCCGGGGCACGAGATACACGGCGGAGCCCCGCACCAGGGCGCGGACGGTGAGCGTGAGCAGCGGCCGCATCCCGTCCGGCACCCGCAGGCGCAGGATGTCGCCCCACACCGGGCGCAGCGGCAGCGGCGGCACTCCGCCGATCCCCGTCGCGCCCAGACCGGCCGCCACGAGCACCTCGTCCGCGGCCACGTGCTCCCCGGCGGCCGACAGCACCCCCGTCGCCCGGCCGGAGTCGGCCTCCCGCACGACCGCGGCAACGGCCTCTCGCCGCACCCGCGTTCCGAGCTCGGCGAGCAGCGCGGTTGTGACCCGGCGCGGGTCGACCTGGTGATCCTCCGAGACGAGCAGCCCCCCGGACACCGCGGGAGCGAGCGCGGATTCGAGGTCCCGCGCCTGCGACCCCGTCACCCGCCGCACCGCGCCGTCGCGCAGCGTGGCGAGCTCGGCGAGCGTAGCCCGGTCGGCGGCGTCGACGCCGACCGCGAGCGTCGCCGTACGGCGATGGCCCGCACGGAGCCCGGTGCGCTCCTCGAGTGCGGCGACGAAGGCGGGGTAGCGCGCCGCCGCGTCCGCCAGGAGCGGATGCAGGGCGTCCTGCCCCCAGGCGAGCTCGGTGGTCGGCGCGAGCATGCCCGCGGCGGCGCGGCTCGCTCCTGCGGCGGGGGCGGGGTCGAACACGGTCACCTGGTGGCCGCGCCGAAGCAGTTCGGAAGCGCTGGCGAGGCCGATGATCCCGGCGCCGACGACGATGATGCGCATGGCTGTGCCCTTTCCTACGACGGTATGACCCGTATCAGGTTCAGCGGTCGGCACCTGGCCCTCTCAGCCCCCTCTGGGCTCCCGCGGACTCCTCCACCTTAGAGGGTCGCCACGACAGCGGTGCACCGAGGCGCCCCGGTCCCGGACGCGACTGGCGCATTCATAGGCCTGCGCGGCAGGATGAGGGCATGACCTTCCCCGCCCTCGCGCCCCTCGCCGATCGTGCGGCGCTGTTCGCCGCCCTCCGTCAGGACCAGCTGGTCACCGCGACCGCCGCCCTGGGCGAGCATCGCTGGGACGCCGACCTCGCGGCGGGCACGCTCACCTTCACCTCCGAGACGGATCCGAGCCTACGGCTCGTCGCGCGCGCCTCGCTCGTCGCCACGATCGCCCCGGGACCCCGTTCGCTGATGTGGGCCTGGGCGCACCCGCAGGGCGGATCCGACCCGTCCATCGCCGGCCTCCGCGACTACGGAACGACGTACTCGATCGATGAGCTCTCGAACGCGGAGCTGCCGTTCCCGGCCGAGGCCGATGCGGACCTGGACGGCTGGATCTCAGGTGCCGCGCATCAGGTCGGCGCGATCGCCGAGGAGATCACCGGCCACTCCCCGTACTACTCCGCCCCGGTCGGCAACGGCACGCGGGCCGTGTTCCTGCTGGACGCGCCTCTTCCTCCGCTCACGGTCGCCGACGCCGTCGTCGCGCTGCCCCGGATCCTGTCCGAGCTGACGCTGTCCGACGCACGCTCCTCGGTGTGGGATCTGGCCCGGCTCGCGGGCTGGAGCATGGAGTGGACCGATGAGGCCTATTCGGGCGCCGTCGTGCGGGACGCGAGCGGCAGCGCCACGTTCCGTTTCGACGAGTACGCCCGGATCGCGGGCGTCGAGTCGCAGCTCGGGCAGGTCCCGCAGGCCTGATCCGGCGATCCGGAGCGCCCGTCGATGCGCACGGCCCCGCGCGTCGCGCTCGTCCTCGCGCTCATCGCCGCCGCGCTCCTGCTCTCCGCCGACCCCGTCGCGGCGCATGTCACGACGGTCGCCTACGCCGACCTGACGTCGGCGGGCCAGGCCGATGTCCGCGTCGAGTTCGATCTGCAGTACGAGCTGCTCAGCGCGTCCGCCGCCAAGGCGCAGGGCGACCCTGCGCTCTTCGCCGACGCCATCGGGAATCCTCGGCAGGGCGCCGAGGATCAGGTGCTCGCCGACCACGCCGCCGCGATCCTCGCCTACACGACGGCGCGGTTCACGGTGGCGGCCGACGGCGGTGCGGCGTGCGTACCCCGCGCGGACGGCCCCGCCGTGTTCCACACCAGGGACGCGACCGACTATGCGCGCTTCGCGGTGCGCTACGCCTGCCGCGCGGCGTATCACGGCGCATACGTGGTGCGCAGCGCCCTGTTCCCCGACTCCGAGGGCATGGTCAAGGACACGAAGACGATCGTGGCCTACGCCCTCGACGGGCGCAGCGGCAGCGCCGCACTGGACGCGGCGCACCCGCAGTTCTCCACGGCGCAGCCATGGACCGAGCGCTTCGCCGAGTTCTTCCGGCTCGGCGCGGAGCACCTGCTGACCGGGATCGACCACATCCTGTTCCTGGTCGCCCTCATCATCAGCTCGCGGCGGCTGCGCGACGTGGTGTTCGCGGCCACGTGCTTCACCGCCGCGCACACCATCACCTTCCTGCTCGCGGCGCTGGGCCTCGTGCACGTCGGAGAGATGATCGTGGAGCCCGGGATCGCCCTGTCGATCGCCGCGGTCGCCGCCTGGCATCTGTGGGAGGAGCGGATCCGGCGTGCGGCGGAGCGCCGCCGGCTGCCCGCGCCTGCGCCCACCCGGCGGGCGGCGCTGCTGCGGCTCGCGATCGTGTTCGGCTTCGGCCTCATCCACGGGCTGGGCTTCGCGACGGCCCTGAAGATCCAGGAGCCCTGGTCGTGGACCCTGCTGTGGTCTCTGCTCGTGTTCAACCTGGGCATCGAAGCGGTGCAGCTGGCGATCATCCTGATCGTGTTCCCGCCGCTCCTGCTGCTGCGCCGCCGCATGCCGCGCACCGCGACCGTGCTGGGCGTCGTGGTCACGACGATCGTGCTGCTGTTCGGCCTGCTCTGGTTCGCGATGCGGGTGCTCGGCATCCCCGGCACCCCCTGAGCGGCTCCGGCCCGACCCCGTCCCGGGCCCGGGCCCGGTCCGAGCCCCGTCCGTGATGCTCCCGTCGCAGAAGATGCCGCCATTTGGTGCTCAGAACGGCATCTTCTGCGACGGGAACCGCCTGGGCGAACGGGCTCCCTGCGCAGCACGCTGTCCGTGTGGGCGCAGGTGCACGGCGCCGTCAGCCTTGAGCTCGCCGGGGTCGCACCGCCCTGGATCGACGCCGACGCCGTCTACGCGACGGTGCTCGATGCGATCGCCGCGGTGCATCCCGGGCGCTGAGCGCACGCCGACGCGTTCCCGCGCGGCCTCCGTCCGCCTCGCACCCAGGAGCCTCCGCGGGCGATCCCCGACGGACCCGCCGGATCCCATTCCGTGACAGTCTGGGGGCATGAGGAATCGGATCGTGCGGTTCGCGTCGCTCTACGTCTTCAACGTGATCGTTCTGCTGGTGATCGGCTGGCTGACGCCCGCACGGGTGGGCCTGCATGCGCTGTGGGCGTCGGTGATCCTCACGCTGGCGACGCTGTTCCTGAAGCCGCTGCTGAAGAGGGCCGCCTCGTCGATGTCCGCTGGCGGCACCAAGCTCGTGCAGTATCTCGCCGTGTTCGTGGTCGAGTTCGTCATCTGGATGCTCACCGTCTGGCTGAGCGGCGTGCGCGCCGGCAACATCTGGGGCTGGGTCATCCCGCCGCTGATCCTGCTGATCGGCTGGGTGGTCTACGACCAGATCGACGACGTGCTCACCCGTAAGGCGGGCGAGCTCTCTGACGCCGCCGGGGCGAGGATCTCCGGATCCCGATCCGGAGATCCTCGCCCGAGACCTCCTCGGCACCGCCCGCCACATCGTCGCAGGCGACCGCCGCCTGCCGTCAGGAGCTCGACGACGGTCTCACGCCCGAGCAGCGGCGCATGTTCGACGAGCTCGGCTGAGGACAGGATCCGCTGACGCCCGGAGCCCACCCGACCGGCTCCCCGCAGACAGAACGGGCGAATCCGACATCGCGTCGGATCCGCCCGTTCCCCGTCTGCGGCGTCAGGCCGCGGCGCGCTCTGCGGCCTCGACCACGTTCGTCATGAGCAGCGCGACCGTCATCGGGCCCACGCCGCCGGGGTTGGGCGAGATCCAGCCGGCGACCTCGGCGACCGCCGGATCCACATCGCCGTAGACCTTGCTCTTGCCGGTCTCGGGGTCGTCCTCGCGCGTCACGCCGACGTCGAGCACGGCGGCGCCGGGCTTGACGTCCTCCGCGCGGATCAGGTGCTTGACCCCCGCGCCCGCGACGATCACGTCCGCCTCGCGCAGGTACGGCGCCATGTCCGGCGTCCCCGTGTGCACCTGGGTGACCGTGGCGTTGATGTCGCGGCGCGTGAGCAGCAGACCCATCGGACGCCCGATCGTGACGCCGCGGCCGACGACGACCACGTGCTTGCCCGTGAGGTCGTAGTCGTTGCGCAGCAGCAGCTCGATCACGCCGCGAGGCGTGCAGGGCAGCGGGGTGCGGATCGGCGCGTTGACGTTCAGCACGAGCCGGCCGAGGTTGGTCGGGTGCAGGCCGTCGGCGTCCTTCGCCGGATCGATCCGCTCCAGGATCGCGTCGGTGTCGAGGTGCTTCGGCAGCGGCAGCTGCACGATGTAGCCGTGGCAGGCCGGATCCGCGTTGAGCTCGTCGATGACGGCCTCGACCTCGGCCTGGGTGGCGTCGGCGGGCAGCTCGCGCTGGATCGAGTTCATCCCGATCGCCTCGGACTGCCGGTGCTTCATCCCCACGTACAGCTGCGATGCGGGATCGGCGCCCACGAGCACCGTGCCGATGCCGGGGACCACGCCGCGGGCACGCAGCGCGGCGATCCGCTCGGCGAGCTCCGCCTTGATCTCGGCCGAGGCCGCCTTGCCGTCAAGAATCTTCGCGGTCATCGCGTCTTCCGTTCTCTCGTCGAAGGTGTTCTGTCGCCCGCCCCCCTGGGGCGTTGAGCGAGCACGGCCGGAGGCCGAGCGAGACGAAACGCGGCGACGTCGCAAGAGCACCGCGTTTCGTCTCGGTCGCCTTCGGCGTCCTCGCTCAACGACCCCGGGGGGGCAGGATCCGGAGTCGGATCCAGCGACGCTTACTGCTGCAGGTCGGGGTAGAGCGGGAAGGCGCCGGCGAGCGCGTCCACGCGGGTGCGCAGGGCCTCGACGTCCGCACCCGGCTGCAGCGCGAGGGCGATGACGTCGGCGACCTCGGTGAACTCGGCGTCGCCGAAGCCACGGGTCGCGAGCGCCGGCGTGCCGATGCGCAGACCCGAGGTGATCATCGGCGGGCGCGGGTCGTTCGGGACCGCGTTGCGGTTCACCGTGATGTGGATGTCGTGCAGGAGGTCCTCGGCCTGCTTGCCGTCGATCTCGGCGTCGCGCAGGTCGACGAGCACCAGGTGCACGTCCGTGCCGCCGGAGCGGACCGCGATGCCGGCGTCCTTGACGTCCTGCTGCGAGAGGCGGTCGGCGATGATCGCCGCACCGCGCAGCACGCGCTCCTGACGCTCCTTGAACTCCGGGGTGCCGGCGATCTTGAACGCGGTGGCCTTCGCGGCGATCACGTGCATGAGCGGGCCGCCCTGCTGCCCCGGGAAGACGGCCGAGTTGATCTTCTTCGCGATCTCCGGGTCGTTCGTGAGGATGAAGCCCGAGCGGGGGCCGCCGATGGTCTTGTGCACGGTCGAGGAGACGACGTGCGCGTGCGGCACCGGGTTCGGGTGCAAGCCGGCCGCGACGAGGCCCGCGAAGTGCGCCATGTCGACCCAGAGGAGGGCCCCGACCTCGTCGGCGATCGCGCGGAACGCGGCGAAGTCGAGGGTGCGCGGGTAAGCCGACCAGCCGGCGATGATGACCTTCGGTTTGTGCTCGAGGGCGAGGCGTCGCACCTCGTCCATGTCGATGGTCGAGGTCTCGGGGTTCACGCCGTAGGCGACGATGTCGTAGAGGCGGCCGGAGAAGTTGATCTTCATGCCGTGCGTGAGGTGCCCGCCCTGGTCCAGCGACAGGCCGAGCAGGGTGTCGCCGGGACGGGCGATCGCGTGCAGCACGGCGGCGTTCGCGGTCGCGCCGGAGTGCGGCTGCACGTTCGCGAACTCCGCGCCGAACAGCTCCTTGGCGCGGGCGATCGCGAGCTCCTCGGCGACGTCGACCTCCTCGCAGCCGCCGTAGTAGCGGCGGCCCGGGTAGCCCTCGGCGTACTTGTTGGTCAGGACGGATCCCTGCGACTGCAGAACCGAGACGGGGACGAAGTTCTCCGAGGCGATCATCTCGAGGAAGGTCTGCTGACGCTTCAGCTCCCGGTCGAGGACCTGGGCGATCTCGGGATCCACCTCGGCGAGAGGCGCGTTGAAGAAACGGTCGGTCATGGCGTGCTCCTTTGACGGTTGCGAAGAGAAGGGTGCTCATCGGCCCAGGCGCGCGGTCGAATCCATGACGGTCGCTCCCCGGTGGTGACCCACCCAGACGCCAGTCGCGACATTCCGAGCCTACCCGATCGGGATCAGGATCCGGAGGGTGATGACGCGCGTGGGTCCCCGCACTCCCCTCCCCGCACGGTACGTTTTGTTCATGGTCCTGCATGATGCGCTGCCGCTCATCCCGTTCCCCTCCTCCGTGCGACTCGGCGAGGGATCCGTGCCGCTCGGATCCGTGCGCCTCACGGGCGACCCTGACGCGGTCGGCCTGCTGTGCCCGGAGCTGGAGGGCCTGCTCGGGGCGGACGCGCTGGACGATGCGGGCGCGACGCGCGTCGTGCTCGAGATCGACCCCGCGCAAGGATCCGCCGAGGGCTACGCGCTCGACGCCGGCGCCGAGGGGATCCGCGTCACCGGGCACGACGCCGCCGGCCTCTTCTACGGCACCCGCACCCTCCTGCAGCTGATGCGCCGCGGCGAGCGCAGCGGGAGCGGATCAGACGCGGCCGACTGGTCCGTTCCGGTGGTCCGCATCGAGGATGCTCCGCGCTTCCGCTACCGCGGGGTGATGCTCGACGTCGCACGTCATTTCTTCGGCGTCGCCGACGTGGAGCGCTGGATCGACCGCGCGGTCGCCCTCAAGTGCAACCACCTGCACCTGCACCTCACCGACGACCAGGGCTGGCGCATCCACATCGACGCCTGGCCGCAGCTCACCGGCGCCGGATCCGGCAGCGATGCGACCGGCGGTCCCGGCGGCTTCTACACGAAGGACGACTTCCGCCGGATCGTCGCCTACGCCGCCGCGCGGCACCTGACGATCGTCCCCGAGATCGACCTCCCGGGGCACACCCACGCGATCGGACTCGGCTATCCCGAGCTCGTGGAGCAGCCGGCCATCACCGAGGCGGACATCGCCGAGGCGGCCGCGCTGGACCAGCCGCTGCCGGTGCACGGCGCACCCTACGCGGGGTGGGGCGTCGGGCACTCCTCGGTGAAGATCCACGACGAGCGCACCTACGACCTCATCCGCGACGTGCTCGCCGAGGTCGCCGAACTCAGCCCGGGCCCGTACCTGCACATCGGCGGCGACGAGTGCCTCGGCACCTCCGCCGCCGACTTCGCCCTGTTCTTCGCGCGGGCCGGGCGCCTGGCCGCGGCGACAGGCAAGACCCCCGTGGCCTGGCACGAGGCGGGCGCGGTGGACGGCCTCGTCCCGGGCATGGTCGGGCAGTACTGGGGACCTGCCGTGCCGCAGGGCGACCACGCGGCGCACGCCCGCCGTTTCGCGGAGCGCGGCGGTGCGCTCATCCTGTCCCCGTCGGATCGCGCCTACCTCGACATGAAGCCGCGCGCCGACCATCCCCGGGGGCTGGCGTGGGCGGGCATCGTGCCGCTGCGCACCTCGTACGACTGGGACCCGGCGCGGGTGATCGACGCCGTGCCGGAGACCGCGATCCTCGGCATCGAGGCGCCGCTGTGGACCGAGACCGTCACCACGCTCGCCGAGGCGGACGGCCTCGCCTTCCCGCGCATCGCGGCGCAGGCCGAGATCGGCTGGTCGGCGCAGAACGGACCCGAGCGCACCTGGGAGTCCTTCCGCGCCAGGGTCGCGCAGCTGATCCCCGCGTGGGAGGCTTCCGGCATCGCCGTCGACCGCGCCGCGCTGTCCGACGAGGGCGATCCCGGGCCCGGCGACGGGAGCACCCCGCCGTCCGCACACGCCGCATCCGCCCCGAGCTCCGAGGAGACCGCATGACCGCCCGCACCGAGATCTCCGCGCAGGGGTCCCTCGTCATCCGCTCCGCGCGCATCGTCTCCGGCGGATCCGTCGTCGAGGACGCCTGGGTGCGCTTCGAGGACGGATCCGTCGCGGCACGCGGCGCCGGATCCGGCTGGGCGCCGGCGGACGTCGTCGTGGACGCGCGCGAGATGGCGGGCGCCGGCGCGATCCTCACCCCCGGCTTCGTCGACATCCACGTCCACGGCGGCGCGAACGCGGCCTTCGACGACGGCGTGGATGCGATCCGCACGGCCCGTGCGATGCACCGCGCGCACGGCACCACGCGCGCGGTCGTCTCGCTCATCACGGCGCCCCTCGACGAGCTCGCCGTACGCGTCGGCATGGTCGCCGATCTCATGCAGACCGACCATGACCTGCTCGGCTCGCATCTGGAGGGGCCGTTCCTCGACCCCGGCCACATGGGCGCCCACGACCCCGCGCTGCTGCGCGCCCCCGCCGCGGACGATGTGCAGCGTCTGCTCGATGCCGGCCGCGGCACCGTGCGCCAGGTCACCCTGGCTCCCGAGCTCGAGGGCGGGCTCGAGGCGATCCGTCTCGTCGTGGCGGCCGGCGCCGCGGCCGCCGTCGGCCACACCGACGCCGACGACGACACGATGCGCGCCGCGTTCGATGCGGGAGCCACGATCCTCACGCACGCGTTCAACGCCATGCGTCCGGTGCACCACCGCGACCCGGGGCCGGTGCTCACCGCGGCGCACGACGAGCGGGTGACGCTGGAGGCGATCGCCGACAACATCCATCTGCACCCGCACATCGTCAAGCTCGTGTTCGACGCGGCGCCGGGACGGGTCGCCCTGGTCACCGACGCGATGGCGGCGGCAGGATCCGCAGACGGCGACTACATGCTCGGCTCCCTGCGCGTCACCGTCCTGGATGGCGTGGCGCGCGTGCACAGCGGGTCGATCGCCGGCTCCACGCTCACCCAGGACGTGGCGCTGCGCCGTGCGGTCGAGGCGGGCGTGCCGCTCGCCGATGCGGTGCTCGCACTGACCCGCACGCCCGCGCGCGCGATCGGCGTCGCAGGCGCACTGGGCGCGCTCGAGCCCGGGCTGCTGGCGGATGCGGTGCTGCTGACCGCCGACCTCGACGTCTCGGCGGTGTGGACGGGTGCGTCGCTGCGGCACTGACCGGCTCATGCGGGACGGCTCGCAGGCCGGGTGAGGCTCGGGCGCACCGGACGTGCCCGAACCTCACCCGGGGTGTGGTGGCCGCCGCTCCCCTGCGGCGCCCCATTCCTCGATCTCCCCGGCTGCCCCTGCGCGGGAGGTCCTGCCCCGTTCAGAGCCGGTCGGCCCGGAGCTCCTCCCCCGAGGCGCCGGGCCGACCGTGCCGGCGGATCCCCATCCGCCGGAGCCTGTGCTCGCCGCCCCCCGGGGGCCCGCGCAGACTGTCTCCGATGAGAGAGATGAAGCCGCCCCGGATCCATTACGCGACTTCCGCGAAAATCTCAGAGGCATCTCCGGCACCGCGTCCCTCGTCGTCGGGGACGGGGTCCGGAGGACGCCGACGGTCTCCGCGGCCGCCGATTTCGTTCACACCCTGGCGCGTTCCCTGTCAGAAGGTGAAGAATGGGGAGTCCGCGTGATGAGACCCGCGGATCTGCGTCTCCTCTGATGAGACCGCTTCCGACCTGAGAACCGAGAGATGACCGACCAGACCAGCTCCCTGCACGACGTCGCGCCCGCGGCGGAGCGCAGCGACGCCGATCTCGTGCTGCGCACCCGTTCCGGCGATGCCGGGGCGTACGCCGAACTGTGGCGCCGCCACTATGCCTCGGGCATCGCCGTGGCCCGGTCGATCACCAGCACCTTCGATGCGGATGACCTCGTGCAGGAGGCGTTCGCGCGGATCTATCAGGCGATCCAGAAGGGCGGGGGCCCGACCGGATCCTTCCGCGCCTACCTGTTCACCAGCATCCGCAACACCGCGGCCGGCTGGGGCCGCGCCCGGCGCGAGGCCCCGATCGACGAGCTCGACACCGTCGCCGACCCCTCCTCGACGGACCAGGCCGCGAACGACGCGCTCGACCGCAGCCTCTCCGCACAGGCGTTCCGCAGCCTTCCCTCGCGCTGGCAGGAGGTGCTCTGGTACTCGGAGATCGAGCAGATGAAGCCGGCCGAGATCGCGCCGCTGCTCGGCATGAGCGCCGGGGCCACCGCGCAGCTCGCCTTCCGTGCCCGAGAGGGCCTGCGCGAGGCCTGGATCCGGGCCCATCTGAGCACTGCGGAGGCCGGCTCGGTCTGCGAGTGGACCATCGAGCGCCTCGGGGCCTATTCCCGGGGCAACCTCGGCGCCCGCGACCGCGGCAAGCTCGAGGATCACCTCAGCGAGTGCGCGCGCTGCCTGATCGTCGCAGCCGAGGCCAAGGAGGTCTCGCACCGGCTCGTGTTCGTGCTGCTGCCGCTGGTGCTGGGAATCACCGGCTCCAGCGCCTACCTCGCGATGCTGCAGAGCGGGTCCGCTCCCGTCGTGGCCCTGGCGGCGATGCCCTCGAGCGTCGTGCAGGGCGCGGTCGTGGCCGGTTCCGCAGGTGCCGCGGGCGCCGGCTCGGCGGCCGGAGGATCCGGTTCCACGTCCGGCGGCGGTGCGTCCGTCGCCGGTTTCGGAGCCCTGGTCGGTGCGGGATCCGCGGCCCTCGTGATCGCCGGGGCGATCGTCGCGGCGGCCGTGGTTCCGGGCCTCACCGCCAGCCCGGCCTCGACCTCGGCGCCCTCGGCCGCCGATCAGAGCGACTCCAGCATCGTGGCCCAGGTGTCGCAGCCGCAGACCGTTCCGGTGATCCCGCCCGCCCCGCCCTCCCCGCCCGCACAGGTCCCCGCCCCCGCTCCGCGTCGGCAGAAGCCGAAGACTCTGCCCGTGGGCACCCCGGTCGACGCCGCGGCGACCGAGCCCGCGGGCGGCGACACGGCGGTCCTCCCGCCGACGACGCCGGTCGACCCGGGAACGGATCCCGGCACCGTTCCGGGAACGGATCCCGGTACCGTGCCGGATCCGGGCACCGGTCCCGGCACGGATCCAGGAACCGGTCCCGGAACGGATCCCGGAACCGCCCCGGGAACCGATCCCGGCACCGGTCCCGGAACGGATCCCGGAACCGATCCGGGCGCCGGCCCCGGAACGGATCCCGGCCCGGCGGTCCCGCCGTCCTCGGCGCCCCTGCTGGGCACGGCCACGCTGTCCTGCGGGATCCTCGCCCCGATCGTGAACGACATCGACGTGACCGTGCCGGTCAGCGGGGTCGCCGGGGCGACCGTGCAGGCCGCGCTCGACGGGGGCCGCGCTCAGACGGCGAGCACCACGCTGGACGCCACCGGCGCGGGCGTGATCGTGCTGCATCCGACCGTCGGACAGGTCAACGGCGGCCAGACAGTGACGTTCGCCTACGTCCTGGGCGACCAGGTCGGCGGGTCGACCGTGTTCGACCTCGGCGCACTCGGCCCTGTGCACTGGGCCGAGTGCCTGACCGGCACCGCGAACGCGTCCGCTCCGCCGGCCCCGGCCTCCGCGCCGGCACTGGCACCGGCCACGACCCAGGATCCGATGGCCGCCCCACCCGCACCGTCCCCGCTCCCGGCGCCGTCCGCGCCCGCCACGGCGCCCGCCACCGGCAGGAGCCGCGAGACCGCGCCGCTCTCGGAGCTCGTGCCGGGCGCCTCGCCGACGGCCCCGACGCCGGCAGCCCCCACTCCGACGGCCCCGACGTCGGCGGAGCCCGCTCCCGCTCCCGTCACCCCCACGCCCGGCGCGTAGACTCGTCGGCATGTCCGCCGACACCCCTGCCACCGAGAACTCGGGCGTGCTGCCCCGTGCCACCCCACTCGACATCGTGCGCGTCGTCGTCCTGATCGCCGCACTGGCGTCGCTCGCACTGTGGGGGCTCGCGGTCTGGACCCTGCCGTGGAACCTCGTGATCGCGATCGGCGCGCCCGTGGTGGCGCTGCTGCTGTGGGCCCTGTTCCTCTCCCCCCGCCCGGTGCTGGCGGTGCACCCGTTCGTGCGCGCCGCCGTCGAGCTCGTGCTGTACGCGGCCGTGACCATCGCCTGGTGGACCATGGGTCAGGCGTGGGTCGGCCTGGGCTTCGCCGTCGTCGCGATCGCGGCCGGACTCGTGGCCGGTCGCCGCGCCTTTTCCTGAGGCTCCCATGCCCGACATCCACGTCTCGGCCGCGATCATCACCGACGCCGAAGGACGCGTGCTGGTCGTGCGCAAGCAGGGCACCGAGCGGTTCATGCAACCGGGTGGCAAGCCGGAGGCCGGGGAGACCGCCGCGCAGACGCTCGCCCGCGAGCTGCACGAGGAGCTCGGCCTGCGCATCGACGAGGACGCCCTGCGCCCGCTCGGCGTGTTCGTCTCCGCCGCCGCGAACGAGCCGGGCCATCGCGTCGTCGCGACCGCGTTCGCCACGACCGCGGAGCCCGGCGACGTGCAGGTGCAGGCCGAGCTCGCCGAGCTGCGCTGGATCACCCCCGCCGACGCCGGCACCCTGCCGCTCGCCCCGCTCAGCGAGGAGCACCTGCTCCCCCTGGCGTGGCCCGGCACCGCGCGGCCCGGCACCGCGTCCTGAGCGCGCGGTGCCGGCTGCTCAGAGCCCCTGCCAGGCCGGCTTGTTCGCGAACGTGTAGCGGTAGTAGTCCGCGAGCTCGAGCCGCGAGGCCGCGGCCTCGTCGACCACGACCGTGGCGTGCGGGTGCAGCTGGATCGCAGAGCCCGGCACGAAGGCGGACAGCGGTCCCTCGACGGCGTCCGCGATCGCCTTCGCCTTGCCCTCGCCATAGGCGAGCAGCACGAGATGACGCGCCTCCAGGATGGTGCCGAGACCCTGGGTGATGCAGTGCCTCGGCACCTGGTCGGGGGAGTCGAAGAAGCGCGCGTTGTCCTCGCGGGTCTGCTCGGTGAGCGTCTTGACCCGGGTGCGCGACGCGAACGACGATCCGGGCTCGTTGAAGCCGATGTGACCGTCGGTGCCGATGCCGAGCAGTTGCAGGTCCACGCCGCCCGCGGCGCGGATCTTCGCGTCGTACTCCGCGCCGGCGTGCTCGATCCCCGCTTCGGATCCGTCCGGCACGTGCACGAGCGCGGGCGTCAGCCCGAGCGGCTCGACGACCTCGCGGGTGATCACCGAGCGGTAGCTCTCCGGGTGCGCCGGATCGATCCCGACGTACTCGTCCAGAGCGAAGCCGCGCACGCGCGACAGATCGACGCCGGCGAGCTGCGCGCGCAGCGCGGAGTACACCGGCAGCGGCGTGGATCCGGTCGCGAGGCCCAGCACCGCGTCCGACCGGCGCGCGATGAGCCGGCCGATCTCCGCAGCGACCAGCTCGCCCGCGGCGGCGGCGTTCTCGACGATGACGACTTCGGCCATGGGGTGCTCCTCGTAGGTGTCGGATGCGTGATTCGTGGACGGTGGTTCAGGGACGGATCCGGAGCGTCCGCTGCTCAGACGAGTTCGGCGGGAGGCCGCTGGGCGCCGACCAGTGCCGCGCCGAGCGCGCCGGCCGGGGATCCGGCCGGCAGCAGCTCGATCCTCTCCTCGAGGTGCAGCGAGCGGATGAACGGCGACTCGGCGCCCTCCCTGCGGAGCCGCTGCATCAGATCGCCGAGCAGCCGGTCGCCGAGGGCGGTGACCCCGCCGCCGATCACGACCGTCTCGACGTCGGCGCCGAGCACGAGGCTGCGCACCGCGGAGGCCGCACCGAAGGCGATCCCCTCGCGCAGTTCGAGGGCGAAGGCGTCGCCCTGCTCCGCGAGATCGAAGATGTCGCGGAGCGGCAGCTCGCCGCCGCGCCCCCACGCCTTGCTGACGGCGCCGCCGCCGCAGAAGGTCTCGATGCAGCCGCGCTGTCCGCAGCCGCACACGCGGCCGCGCGGATCGACCGAGAGATGCCCCACCTCGCCGGCCGTGCCGTGCACGCCGCGCCACAGTGCGCCGTCGATGACGATCCCCGCGGCGACCCCCGTGCCGAGGTTGAGGTAGGCCATGGAGTGCGCGTCGCCGCGCAGGGATCCGGCGCCGAGGGCCGCGGCCTTGACGTCGTTCTCCACCGTGACGGGGACGGGGAGGCGCACCCGCACGGCAGCGGCGAGGTCGAGCTCGGTCACCCCGAGGTTGACCGCGTGCAGCACGCGTCCGGCGCCGGCGTCGACGAGACCGGGGATGCCGATGCCGACCGAGGCCACGTCGGCGACGGGGAACCGGCCGGCGTCCGCGAGCGCATCGACCGCCTCGTGCACCGCGGCGACCACCGCGTGGTCGCCCCAGCCCGTCGGGATGCGCGTGCGCGCGAGGATCGACCCGTCGAAGGCCAGCGCGAGCGCGTCGATCTTGGTGCCGCCGACATCCAGGCCGACGCGGATGCGGGAGCCTCGGCCGGCGGTCTCGAATCCCGCATCTCCCGTTCCCTCATCCGGCAGGGCCGTGCTGAGCACGCTCACGAGACGCCCAGCTGGCCGGACAGGACCATGACCGCGGCGCCGCGCAGCACGATGTCGTCCTGGGAGGTGAGCCGGATCACCACGTCGTCGTAGACGCCCTCCAGGGTTCGTTCGGTGAGGGTGCGGATCGCCGCGTCGATGAGCGTGCCCGCCAGCAGATCGGCCGGACCCGAGAGCACGATCTCGGAGAGGTCGAGCGCCGCCACGATCGGGGCGATCGCGACGCCCAGGCGGATGCCGGCCTCGCGCAGCACCGCGTCCTCGGATGCCGGGTCCTCGGCGATGCGCGCCCGCAGCCGGGAGGCGCTCAGCCACGCCTCCAGGCACCCCTCCTTGCCGCAGGCGCAGCGCGGTCCTCCGTCCGTGCCGATCACGACGTGGCCGATCTCGCCCGCCGCGTAGCGGCTGCCCACCAGCGGCTGACTGTCGGAGATGAGTCCGGCGCCGACCCCGCGGCCGATCCGGATCAGCAGCATGTCCGGCCGGGCCTGACCGAAGGTGTATTCGGCGAGCACGGCGGCGTTCGCGTCGTTGCGCACCATCACCGGCAGCTCGAGCGCCGTGCCGAGCAGCCGCTCGAGCGGGAAGTCGGTCCAGCCCAGGTTGGGCGAGTGGAGCACCATGCCGTCGGCGCGGACGATCCCGGGCGCTCCGACGCCGACCCCGAGCACCGGTACGGTCGACAGTGCGAGGAGCTCGTCGGCGAGCGCCCGCGCGGCCTCGTACGCGGCAGGGCCTCCGTTCGGACGGGGCACCTCGCGGCGCTCCAGCACCTCGCCGTCCAGGCTCATCAGGGCGCCCTCGAAGACGCCGGGGCCGGACAGGTCCAGGCCCACGATGCGGTGGCCGTCGCGGTCGATGTCGACGAGGATCGGCGGCTTCCCGGGACCGGTGGTCTCGCGGATGCCCTTCTCCACCACGATGCCGTCGCCGATGAACTCGGCGACCAGATCGGAGATCGTCACGCGGGTCAGCCCTGTCTCCCGGGACAGGTCTGCACGGCTCATGGCGCCGGAATGGTAGAGCGTCTGCAGCACGAGGGCGCGGTTGTGCCCGCGGGCGTGCTCTGGGAGCACCTTCGTGCGCGTGCGCAGCTTGCGCGCGGCGCCGAACCGGTGCGGGCTGGACTCGACGTTCTCCGCGCTCATGGGGCGACGCTGCTCATCCGTGTGGCCATGTTTGTTAGTACACCTTACGAACAGGGTGAAAATCAAGCCCGATCACGCGCGGCGCCATTCGGGGTTATCCACACGTTAGCGGATCCGCGTCATTCCGCGGGATCTCCACGCTGTGCGCTCCCGATCACCCGTCACCGGACCAGATCCGGCCCCCTCAGCCGAGCCGATATGCCTCCGTTGCCATTCTGTGATATGGCATCCCGTATCCTTGGATGATTGACATCGCAGAGGGCAGGGGGGTGTGCACATGACGGATCTGGTGACGGCAGCGGGGGCTCCGACCGAGGAGAACTCGATCGTCGACGGCACGGACGCGACCACGGCGACCGCGGCCGGTGACGACGGCGTCGGCGACCGGCCCCTGGAGTGGGCTCCTTCCGAGCAGGCCCCCAAGAAGCGCCGCATCGGCCGCTGGGTCGGCATCGGCCTGGGTGTGCTCGTGCTGGGACTCGGCGCCGCCTCGACGATCCTGATCGCCCCGGGCACCGCGATCGCCGGCGTGCAGGTCGGCGGCATGACCGTGGGCGCCGCGGCGGAGGCCGTCAGCAACCACGTCAACGGCATGCAGGTGACGCTCACCGGAGAGGGCGGCGGCAACCGCGTCAGCGGATCCGATCTGGGCGCGCGCATCGACGCGACCGCGCTCGCCGAGAAGGCGTTCGCCCAGCACCCGATGTGGAACATCGCCAGCTGGATGTCCGCACCGATCAGCGGCTCCATCACCCTCGACGATCGTGCGGCCGATCATGCGCTGCGCGCGCAGGTGCCCTCCGTCTACCACGACGCCACCGACGCGACCGTCGCCTTCACAGCCGGCCGATACACGGCGACGCCGGCGAAGCAGGGCTCGGGCATCGACCTGAAGGCGCTGACCGCGGCGATCGACAGCGCCGCCCAGAAGGGCCGGGACTCGCTCTCTTTCGAGGCCACCGCAGCGCCGGTCACGCCGGCGATCAGCGACAAGACGGCCGCCGACGCGGTGACCACGCTCAACACGATGCTCTCCACGATCGGCTTCTACGTCGGCACGGAGCGCACCGTCCCGGTCGACGCGGCCACCGCGTCGACCTGGCTCACGATCACGCCCGAAGACGGCAAGCTCACGATCAAGGCCGACCAGAGCGCGATCCAGAAGAGCGTCGACGGGCTCGCCGCCAAGGTCGACCGCCCGGCCGTGAACGCGACCAGCGTCGTGGACTCCGCCGGCGAGGTGCTCTCGGACATCACCCCCGGGGTGGCCGGGCGTCAGCTCGGCGATGTCTCCGGCGTCGCCGCGGCCTTCGCCTCACAGCTGTCCGGTGGCAACGGCGCGTTCACGCTCCCCGTCAAGGACATCCCGTTCACCACCACCGCGCTGCTGCGCAAGATCGACGTCAACCTCAGCACGGAGACCCTGACGGTGACCGAGAACGGCAACGTCGTCGATTCCTGGGCGATCTCCTCGGGACGCGAGGGCTTCGCGACCCACACCGGATCGTTCGCCGTGAACTGGAAGCTCGAGACCCAGAACATGGGCAACACCGACCTCACCAAGGCGCCGTACTACTACCAGCCCGATGTGAAGTGGATCATGTACTTCAACGGCGACGAGGCCCTGCACGGCGTGTACTGGCACGACAACTGGGGCACGCCGATGAGTCACGGCTGCGTCGGCATGCCGGAGTACCGCGCCGAGTGGCTGTTCGACTGGACCCCGCAGGGCACAGAGGTCGACGTGCACTACTGAGCCCGTCCGGGTCGTTGAGGCCGGGGTCGACTCCTCCCGCGTCCGGGGCCGTTGAGGCCGGAGTCGACTCCTCCCGCATCCGGGGTCGTTGAGCGAAGACGCCGAAGGCGACTGATCCCGCATCTGGGGTCGTTGAGCGAAGACGCCGAAGGCGACTGATCCCGCATCTGGGGTCGTTGAGCGAAGACGCCGAAGGCGACTGATCCCGCATCTGGGGTCGTTGAGCGAAGACGCCGAAGGCGACTGAGACGAAACGCGGTCCCTGCGGGGGCCGCGTTTCGTCTCGCTGCTCCTCCGTCGCTGCTCGCTCAACGCCCCCAACAAGCGCGGACGACGAGGGGGCGGACGCAGTTCGCGTCCGCCCCCTCGTCGTGTCCCGATCTGATCAGCTCAGGCCGTCGATGACCGCGTTCAGCGTGGCCGACGGGCGCATGACCCTGGCCACGAGCGCACCGTCGGGGCGGTAGTAGCCGCCGATCTCGGCGGGCTTGCCCTGCACCGCGGTGAGCTCGGAGACGATGCGCTCCTCGTCGGCGGCGAGCGCGGCGGCGACCGGCGCGAACGCCGCGGCGAGCTCGGCGTCCTCCGCCTGCGCGGCCAGCTCCTGCGCCCAGTACAGGGCGAGGTAGAAGTGGCTGCCGCGGTTGTCGATCGTGCCGAGGGCACGGCCCGGGGAGCGGTCGTTCTCGAGGAACGTGCCGGTCGCGGCGTCGAGCGTCTTCGCCAGGATCGCGGCCTTCGCGTTGCCGGTGCGGTCGGCGAAGTGCTCGAACGACGCGGCGAGGGCGAAGAACTCGCCCAGCGAGTCCCACCGCAGGTAGTTCTCCTCGACGAGCTGCTGCACGTGCTTCGGGGCGGATCCGCCCGCGCCCGTCTCGAACAGGCCTCCGCCGGCGAGCAGCGGGACGATGCTGAGCATCTTCGCGCTGGTGCCGACCTCGAGGATCGGGAAGAGGTCGGTGAGGTAGTCGCGCAGCACGTTGCCGGTGACCGAGATGGTGTCCTCCCCCTTGCGCATGCGCGCGAGCGAGTAGCGGGTCGCCTCCTCCGGGGTGAGGATCTCGATCGTGAGACCGTCGGTGTCGTGATCCTTGAGGTACTCGGTGACCTTGGCGATCAGCGCCGCGTCGTGCGAGCGCGCCGGGTTCAGCCAGAACACGGCCGGGGCGCCGGTGGCACGGGCGCGGCTCACGGCGAGCCTGACCCAGTCGCGCACCGGCACGTCCTTGGTCTGCGTCGCGCGCCAGATGTCACCGGTGTGCACCTGGTGCTCGAGCACGACCTCGCCCGCCGAGGTGATGACCTGGACGCGCCCGTCGGCGGCGATCTCGAAGGTCTTGTCGTGGCTGCCGTACTCCTCGGCGGCCTGGGCCATGAGGCCGACGTTCGGCACGGTGCCGATCGTCGCGGGGTCCAGCGGGCCGTTCGCGATGACGTCCTCGATCGTGGCCTGGTAGACGCCGGCGTAGGAGGAGTCGGGGATGACCGCGAGGGTGTCGTCCTCGCCCCCGTCCTCGCCCCACAGCTTGCCGCCGTTGCGGATCAGCGCGGGCATCGACGCGTCCACGATCACGTCGCTCGGCACGTGCAGGTTCGTGATGCCCTTGTCCGAGTTCACGTAGCTGAGGCGCGGGCCGTTCTCCATCGCGCGGGCGAAGGCCTCGGCGATCTCCTCACCGCCCTCCAGGTCGGCGAGCCCGGCGAGGATGGATCCGAGTCCGTCGTTGGCGGTGAGGCCGGCCGCGGCGAGCGTGTCGCCGTACTGGGCGAACACGTCCGCGAAGTAGGCGCGCACGACGTGCCCGAAGATGATCGGGTCGGAGACCTTCATCATCGTGGCCTTGAGGTGCACGGAGTACAGCACGTCCTCGGCCTTCGCCTCGGCGAGGGTCTCGGCGAGGAAGGCGTCGAGGGCGGCTGCGTTCAGGAAGGTCGCGTCGACGATCTCTCCCGGGAGCACCTTGAGGTTCTCCTTGAGCGGCGTGACCTGGCCGTCCGCCGAGACGTGCTGGATCGTCAGCACGTCATCGCCCGGGGAGACCCAGCTGCGCTCGTTCGCCTTGAAGTCGTCATGGCCCAGCGTCGCGACGTGGGTCTTGGATCCGGCGCCGAACGCCTTGTTGCGGTGCGGGTGCTTCTTCGCGTAGTTCTTCACCGCGAGCGGGGCGCGCCGGTCGCTGTTGCCCTCGCGCAGCACCGGGTTGACCGCGGAGCCCTTGATGCGGTCGTACCGGGCACGGACGTCCTTCTCCTCGACCGTGGACGCGTCGTCCGGGTAGTCCGGGACGTCGAAGCCCTTCTGCTGCAGCTCGGCGATGGCCGCCTTGAGCTGCGGGATGGAGGCCGAGATGTTCGGCAGCTTGATGATGTTCGCCTCGGGCGTGGTCGCCAGGCCTCCGAGCTCGGCGAGCGCGTCGCCGACGGCCTGGCCGGCGCTCAGCCGCTCCGGGAAGGCGGCGAGGATCCGGCCGGCGAGCGAGATGTCGCGGGTCTCGATGTCCACGCCCGCCTGGTGGGCGTAGGCCTGGACGATCGGCAGCAGCGAGGCGGTGGCCAGCGCCGGCGCCTCGTCCGTGTAGGTGTAGATGATGGCGTCGTCGGTCACCGGGATCTCCGTTTCACGCAGGAAGGGTTGCGGACGGCGGCCTCGCGCGGATGCGCACGCGGGGGTTCGCACAGATTTGTCTCGATACCAAGATACCTGCCCTTCGCCGGTCCTGAGCGAGCGAAGCGAGACGAAGGACGCTCGCCCAGGATCCGGCGCCGCGCCGCCCGCGGACGGTTGTCCGCACGCTCGATTCCGTGCAGATGAACTTATCCCCACGTTTCGGCTCCGGCCGTCACGGAGCCCGTCCAGGGTCTAGCCTGTTGTCCATGACGGAACTGCGACTGGTCGAACTGTCCGCGGCGACGATCGTCGCCGTCAACAATCTCTCCCTCAAGCCCGGACAAGAGCAGTACCTCGCTCCGGTGTCGTACGGGATCGCCGCGACCGTCTTGAATCCGCAGACCAGCTGGCAGCGGGTGGTGCTGGACGGCGACGAGGTCGTCGGCTTCGTGAGCGCGAACTTCGATCACGATGCCCCCGAGGAGCACTTCCGCTCCGTGCTGTGGCGCATCAACGTCGACGCCGACGACCAGGGACGCGGCGTCGGCCGGTTCGCGGTGGAGAGCCTGATCGCCGAGGCCCGTAAGCGCGGCTTCGACCAGCTCAACGTCATCTACGAAGCCGGCAGCGGCGGCCCCGAAGCCTTCTTCCAGCGGGTCGGGTTCACCCCTGTCGGCGAGACCGAGTACGCCGAGGTCATCGCCGAGATCCGCATCTGAGCCCGGCGCGCCCTTCATCCGAGCACCAGGGCGCCCTCCGGACGCGTACGCTGAGTTCCGGCGGCGGGGTTTCGAATCCCCTCCCCCATCGAAGCCCCGTCGTCCTCTCCTCCGCGGAGCAGGCGAACCGGACGTCGCCGCCCGCGCTCCGTCGCGCTTCCTGGGCTGCTTCGGCCCGCGCTCGCGGACGTCGGCCCCGGCGATCGCCGGGGCCGACGCATCGGCCGCCTACACCAGCGTCTGCTGCCAGGCCGCGTGCAGCTGCGCGAACTTGCCCGTGCCGGCGATGAGCGCCTCGGGGGCGTCGTCCTCGATGATGCGGCCGTGCTCCATGACCAGCACCCGGTCCGCGATCGCGACCGTCGACAGGCGGTGCGCGATGATGATCGCGGTGCGGTCGGCGAGCAGGGTCTGCAGCGCGTCCTGGATCAGCCGCTCCGACGGGATGTCCAGCGAGGCGGTCGCCTCGTCGAGGATGAGCACCGCGGGGTCGGCGAGGAAGGCGCGTGCGAACGAGATCAGCTGGCGCTGGCCCGCCGAGACGCGGCCGCCGCGCTTGTTCACGTCGGTCTCGTAGCCGTCCGGGAGCGCGTCGATGAACGCGTCGGCGCCCACGGCCCTCGCCGCGGCCCGGATCTCCTCCATCGTCGCATCGGGCTTGCCGAGCGCGATGTTGTCGGCGACCGTGCCGCTGAACAGATACGCCTCCTGCGTGACCATGACGATCGCACGGCGGAGGTCCTTCGGGTGCAGATCGCGCAGATCCACGCCGTCGAGCGTGACCGCGCCGGCCGTCGGGTCGTAGAAGCGCGACACGAGCTTCGCCAGGGTCGACTTGCCCGCGCCGGTCGTGCCGACGAGCGCGATGGTCTGCCCCGCCGGAATGTCCAGGGAGAAGTCGGGCAGGATCACCCGGTCCTCGGCGTAGCCGAACTCGACGTCGTCGAAGCGGACGTGACCCTTCGACTCCCAGAGGTCGACGGCCTTGACCGGATCCGGGACGGTCGGGACCTCGTCGAGCACGCCCGACACCTTCTCCAGCGCCGCCGTGGCGGACTGGAAGGAGTTCAGGAACATCGCGATCTCCTGCATGGGCGCGAAGAAGTTGCGCACGTACAGCACCGCCGCGAGCAGGATGCCGACCTGGATCTGTCCGTCCGCCATGCGGATCCCGCCCCACACCACGACCACGCCGAGCGTGAGCGCCGCGACCGCCATGAGACCGGGCTCGAACGTGCCGAACAGCAGCATCGAGCGGCGGTTCACATCGCGGTAGTCGCCCGCGACCTCCTGGAAGGAGACGTCGTTGCGGGGCTCCTTGCGGAACGCCTTCACGGCGCGGATGCCGGTCATGGTCTCGACGAACTGCACGATCACCTTCGCGCTGATCACCCGCGACTCGCGGTACACGAGCTGCGAACGCTGGTAGAACCAGCGCATCAGGTACACGAGCGGGATTCCGGCGAGCACCAGGACGACGCCCGACTGCCAGTCCACCAGCACGAGCGCGATGAACGTGAAGAGGCCGTAGAGGAGCCCGGACACGAGCTGGTTCAGCCCCCCGTCGAGCAGCTCCCGGATGGAGTCGAGGTCGCTCGTCTGGCGCGAGATGATCCGGCCGGAGGTGTAGCTCTCGTGGAACTCGAGGCTCAGCCGCTGCGTGTGCAGGAACATGCGCTTGCGCAGGTCGAGCAGCACCGCCTGGGTGATGCGGGCGGTGAGCACCGCGTACCAGCCGATGAGGGCGGATCCGACCGCGCCGACGACGAGGAACACGATCCCGACCACGATGGTCGGCATCCAGTCCGCATGCTTCAGCACCGCCGGCAGGGCCGTGTTCAGGCCGTAGGCGACGAGCGCCGGGCCCGCGACCTGCGCGGCCGTGGAGATCACGAGCACGAGGGCGGTGAGGGTGATCTGCACCGTGAGCGGTGCGATCAGAGATCCGAACAGCCGCATCGACCGGCGCCGGATCGCCGCGCTCTCCTCGCGGGTCAGGTTCGAGCGGTCCTCATCCTGGGTTCCGACGACGCTCACGCCTGCACCTCCTCGTTCATCTCGGACGCTGAGCTCGTCGAAGCGTCGCCCGCGTCGGGTAGTGTCCCTTCGACACGCTCAGGGACCGGGTCCGGTATGACGGGGATGGCCCCGGTGCGCGCGGCCTCCTCGGCCTCGAGGCTCGAGATCACGTGCCGGTAGTGCGCGCTCGTGCGCAGCAGCTCGGAGTGCGCGCCGACGGCCGTCACTTTGCCGTTCTGCAGCAGCGCCACCCGGTCGGCGAGCGCGACGGTCGACGGGCGGTGCGCGACGACGAGCGCCGTGGTCTCGGCGAGCACCTGGCGCAGCGCCTCCTCGACGAGCGCCTCGGTGTCCACGTCGAGCGCCGACAGCGGGTCGTCCAGCACGAGCACCTTGGGCTTGGCCGCGACGGCACGGGCGAGTGCGAGGCGCTGACGCTGCCCGCCGGACAGGCTCAGCCCTTCCTCGCCGATCATCGTCTCCACGCCCTCGGGGAGCGTGTCCACGAAACCGGCCTGTGCGACATCGAGCGCCTCGCGGAGCACCTGCTCCGCCTCGGCGCTGTGGATGTCGAGGTCGGCCCGGCCCAGCAGCACGTTCTCGCGCACGGTGGTCGAGAACAGCGTCGCGTCCTCGAACGCCATGGCGATGTGGGTGCGCAGCTCCGCCAGCGTGAGGTCGCGCACGTCGACGCCGTCGAGCGTCACCCGCCCGCCCGTCACGTCGTACAGGCGTGTGGGCAGGGTCGTGAGCGTCGTCTTGCCGGATCCGGTGATACCGACCAGGGCCATCGTCTCGCCGGGCCGCAGCACCAGGTCGATGCCGTCGAGCAGGTCGCGCTCGCCGTCGCGGGCGTCCTGGTAGCGGAAGCGGGCCCCCTCGAACGCGAGCGCGCCACGGGGCTCCGCGATGCTCACCGGGTTCTCGGGATCGGTGATGGTGTTCTGCTCGTCGTAGATCTCGAACACGCGATCGGTGGCCGTGCGCGCGTCGAGCATGAACGAGAACAGGAAGCCGATCGACTCGATCGGCCAGCGCAGCACGGTCGCCATCGCGAAGTAGGCGAACAGCTCCGGTGCGCTGAGCGCGCCCTGCGCGATCAGCCAGATTCCGGCGACGAGGTTGAGCGCGAACGCGATCTCGGGCATGAGCACGAGCCAGAACCAGATCCAGCCGACGGAGCGGGCCTTGCTCAGCTCGGTCTCGCGCAGCGATTCGGCCTGACGGGCGAACTTCACGAGCGCGTGCGTGCCGCGGCCGAAGGCCTTGAGCACGCGGATGCCGTGCACGCTCTCCTCGACGCTCGTGGCGAGGTCGCCGGCCTGGTCCTGGCTGCGACGGGTGAGCACGCCGTAGCGCTTCTCGAACCGGAAGCCCGAGATCCACAGCGGCACGGCCGTGATCAGGAAGATCGTGCCCAGCAGCCAGTGCCAGCGGAACAGCAGGGCCGCTCCGATCACGATCGTGAGCAGATTGACCACCAGCAGCACGAGGCCGAACGCGAGCCAGCGGCGGATCAGGCCGATGTCCTGCATCATGCGGCTCAGCAGCTGACCCGACTGCCAGCGGTCGTGGAACGCGACCGGCAGACGCTGCAGGCTGGAGTACAGCTGCGTGCGCATCCGGTACTCGACCTGCGTGGCGGGCTTGAGCACGAACTGCCGACGCAGCCACACCATGAGGGCCTCGCCGAGGGCGAGGACCGTCACGGCGACGGCGCCCCAGATGATGGCGCCGATCTCACCGGTGGCGATGGGGCCCTCCAGGACGACCTGCAGCAGCAGCGGCACGCACAGCGCGATCACGGCCGCGGCCAGGGCGGAGACTCCGCCGCCGATCAGGCGCCAGGCGACCGGTTTGACGAAGGGTGCCAGGCGCGCGAGCGCGCGGGGCGTGGACAGGGGGACGGTGGACGATGACGAGGATTCTTCAGACATGGTTCTCAGCAGTGACGTATCGCATCAGGGGATGGCAGGGGACGAGAAGGAGCGGACGCGAGGCGTCCGTGCGATGAGCGGCCGGTGGGCCGAGGAGGACCGGAGCGGTTCAGCGGCCCCGGGCCGGTGAATGTCCGGGAAGACGCAGAGGTTCCGTTGTGCGCGGGTGGTTCTGCGTCAGTGGCCCTGGGCCACTGACCATCCGGAAGACGCAGGACTTCCGCGGAGCGGGATTTCTGCGTCAGTGGCCCTGGGCCACTGACCATCCGGAAGACGCAGAATTTCCGCGGAGCGGGACTTCTGCGTCAGTCCTCGGCCGGCACGAGGGGCGAACCGGCGACAGCGCTGATCGACGACGCGGTGGTGATCGTGGGCATGGTGTCCTCCTCGGTTCGACGGCCACCGGTCGGTTGACGCGACAGCCGTTCAGCCTATGTGTGCGAACCGTCTGAATGCAAGCGTTTTCCCAAAACCGATCTCACGATCTCACGATCTTCCTGATTCCGCTCCGGGCACCGGCGCCCGCGCGATTCCCCGGTGCTGAAGGGAGCATCCGGCGTGCCGCTTCCCTTCCCCGATCCGTCGGATCCGGGACGGCCGATTCGATCTGACGGCCGTCGTGCGCTCCGGATCCGGATCCGGTCACGCGGCGATCGTGTGTGCGGCCTCCCGGTCCAGCAGGCGACGCTTGACGTCTTCGCCCCAGGCGAAGCCGCCGAGGGTGCCGTCCGTGCGCAGCACGCGGTGGCAGGGCACGAACAGTGCCGGGGCGTTGCGGGCGCAGATCGAGGCGGCGGGGCGCACCGCGCCCGGCTTGCCGAGGGCGACGGCGAACTCGGTGTAGGTGAGCGGCTCGCCGGGCGTGATACGCCGCAGCGCCTCCCAGCCGGCGCTCTGCATGCCGGTGCCGAACTGGCGCACCTCGACGGCGTCGATCGCCGCGAGGTCGCCCGCGTAGTACGCCGCGACGGCGTCCGCCGCGGAGGTGGCGCCCTCGGCGATCTCGACCGGGCGGTTCTTCTCGGCGAGACGCCGCAGGATGGCCTCGCGGTCGGCGGTCCAGCCCGACGCGAGCACGCGGTCCTGCTCGTCGGCGAGGATCGTGAACGGGCCGTCGGGGGTGTCGATGGTCTGGATGATGGCGGTCATTTCGAGCCTTCCGTGATCGAGAGGGTCGGGGTGGTCGTGGTGTCGGGAGGGGGCGGCGTGGACGGCGCTCGATGCGCCGGCGCCGCGCCTGGCCGTCCCGGGGTTCTCGGGGGCCTTCGGCGGGACCGCGCGCCACAGGTGCGCGGTGAGATAACTGCGCCAGGGTGCCGTGCGCGCCGCCCAGGCGTCCAGACGCGCGGCCTCGGCGGGCAGCCCGGCGCCGCCGGCTCCCGCGCGAGCGGCGACGTCACCGGGCAGGAAAACGTCGGGGTCGCCGAGCACGCGCATCCGCACGTAGTCGGCCGTCCACGGCCCGATCCCCGGCATCGCCAGGAGCGCGTCGCGCTGCACCTCGCCGTCATCGCCGAGAGTCAGCCGCAGCGAGCCGTCGGCGAGGGCGGCGGCGGCTCCGGTGACGGCCCTGATCCGCGCCGCCGGCCCGCGCAGCACCTCGTGCCCGTGCTCGGCGATCGCGGCCATGGTGGGGAACAGGATCCCCTCTCCCGGCTGCTGTTCCCCTTCCGGCGACGACTCGCTCCCGTCGCGAAGAGCGCCGGAATCCGAGCCGGAAAGCGGCATTTTTCGCGACGGGAGCGACCCCCCGGATCCGACGCGCTCCCCCAGCTCCTGAGCGAGCAGCGTCAGCGCGGTGCGCGCGGCGGCCACGGTGATCTGCTGGCCGATCATGGCACGGATGAGCATCTCATGCGGATCCGCCGCCCCCGGCACCCTGATGCCCGGGACGCGTGCCACCAGCGGGGCGAGCGGTGCGTGCGCCGACAGCGCGGCGTCGACCGCCTGCGGATCCGCGTCGAGGTCGAACAGGCGCCGGGCGCGGGCGACGAGCGGCACGAGATCGCCGAGCTGTGCGAGCCGGGCGCGGAGGTGCAGACGGTCGACGTCGTCGAGGCTCAGCTCGAACCAGCCCGGGCCGCCGTCGAGACGCAGATGGCGGGAGAAGCTGCGCTCGCCCGCGTCTTCGACGCCCGGCAGCGCTCGCGCGCGCATCCACGCGAACAGGCCCTCCGCGTCGAACGGCGTGCGGTAGGGCAGCAGCAGGTCGATCTCGCCGGGCACCGCCGTCGCGGCGGCCCGCGTGTCGCGGCCGTGGCGCCGGGCACGCAGCTCGCCCGGGGCGAGGCCGAACACCTCGCGCACGGTGTCGTTGAACTGGCGCACGCTGGCGAAGCCCGCGGAGAACGCGACATCGGCGATCGGCAGGTCGGTGCCGACCAGCAGCATCCGGGCGGTGTGCGCGCGGTGGGCGCGGGCCAGCGCGAGGGGGCCGGCTCCCAGCTCCGCGGCCAGCAGCCGGGTGAGGTGGCGCGAGGAGTAGCCGAGCCGTGCGGCGAGGCCCGGCACGCCCTCGCGCTCGACGACGCCGTCGGCGATGAGGCGCATCGCGCGGGCCGCGACATCGCCGCGCAGGTTCCACTCGGGCGAACCGGGCGCGGCCTCCGGCAGGCAGCGCTTGCAAGCGCGATAGCCCGCCTCGTGCGCGGCGGCGCTGGTCGGAAAGAACGTGACGTTCTGGGGCTTGGGCGTGCGGGCAGGGCAGCTCGGACGGCAGTAGATGCCGGTCGAGCGCACCGCCGTGACGAACTGACCGTCGAAGCGGGTGTCACGCGCGTCGATCGCGCGGTACCGCTCGTCGAAGGTCATCCGGGGGAAGCTCATGCCTCCACTCTGTCATGTCCGAATCCCGCAGACTCGCGGGAATCGGACATGACAGTGGGATCCTCAGCGCCTGCCGGGGTCAGTGGAAGAAGTGACGCTCGCCCGTGAAGAACATCGTCACGCCGGCCTTGCGGGCGGCGTCGACGACCTCCTCGTCGCGCACGGATCCGCCGGGCTGCACGATCGCGGTGACGCCGGCATCGATGAGCACCTGAGCGCCGTCCGCGAACGGGAAGAACGCGTCCGAGGCGGCGACGGATCCTGCTGCGCGGTCGCCGGCGCGCTCGACGGCGAGGCGGCACGAGTCGACGCGATTGACCTGGCCCATGCCGACGCCGACCGTGGCGTTGCCCTTGGAGAGCACGATCGCGTTCGACTTCACCGCGCGGCATGCCTTCCACGCGAAGATGAGGTTCTCCATCTCGAGTTCGTCGGGGCGCTCGCCCGAGACGAGCTCCCAGCCGTTCGCGACGGACTGGATGTCGGCCGGGAAGCGATCGGCGTCCTGCAGCAGCAGTCCGCCGGAGACGAGGCGCACGTCCATGCGCTCCTGCTGCCAGTCGTCCGGCAGCTGCAGCAGGCGCAGGTTCTTCTTCGCCTTGAACACCTCGAGCGCGGCCGGCTCGAACGCCGGGGCGACGATGACCTCGGTGAAGATGTCCTTGAGGTTCTCCGCCATCTTCAGCGTCACGGTGCCGTTCGCCGCGATCACGCCGCCGTAGGCCGAGACGGGGTCGCACTCATGGGCGCGCAGGTGCGCGCTCGCGATCGGATCCAGTGCGTTGGGCGCCGTCGTCGCGATGCCGCAGGGGTTGGCGTGCTTGATGATCGCGACCGCCGGGTGCACCATGTCGTAGGCCGCGCGCAGAGCAGCGTCGGCGTCGACGTAGTTGTTGTACGACATCTCCTTGCCCTGCAGCTGCGTGGCCTGGGCGATGCCGTGGCCGCCGGCTCGGGTGTAGATCGCGGCGCGCTGGTGCGAGTTCTCGCCGTAGCGCAGCGTGGCGAGGCGGGAGGCCGAGATCGTGAGCTGCTCCGGCAGCTCGCCGTCGCTCGACAGCGTGCCGTGCGAGAACCACTGCGCGACGGCGGTGTCGTAGGCCGCCGTGTGCGCGAACGCGCGGGCGGCGAGCTCGCGGCGCTGCGGGAGCGTGGTGCCGCCGTCGTCGATCGCGCGGATGAGCGAGGGGTAGGACTCGGGCGAGACCACGATCGCCACGTTGGCGTGGTTCTTCGCGGCGGCGCGCACCATGGCGGGACCGCCGATGTCGATCTGCTCGACCACGTCGTCGCCGACCGCGCCCGAGGCCACGGTCTCGACGAACGGGTACAGGTTCACCACGACGAGCTCGAACGGGCTGATCCCCAGCTCGGCCAGCTGGCGCTCGTGGTCCTCCAGTCGGAGATCCGCGAGCACCGCGCCGTGGATCGACGGGTGCAGCGTCTTCACACGGCCGTCGAGCATCTCGGCGACGCCGGTGACGGCGGCCACGTCGGTGACCTCCACGCCCGCATCGCGGATGGTCTGAGCCGTGGATCCGGTCGACACGATCTCGATGCCGTGGGCGGCGAGCGCCTGGGCGAACGGCACCAGTCCGGTCTTGTCGCTGACGGAGACCAGTGCGCGGCGGATGCGCACGGTGTCACGGGGGCGGTAGAGGGACGGGTCGTGGGCGGGACCGGCCATCGGGTTTCCTTCCGGGTAGGCGTCAGTTCTCCTCGGCGGCCTGCGGCCGCCGAGGATCCGAGATCGTGGGACGGGCGCCGAGATCGAGGGTTCCCTCGGCGATGCGACGGACGACGTCGATCAGCAGGCGCCGCTCGACGGGCTTGATGCGCTCGTGCAGGGCGTGCTCGGTGTCGCCCGGGTGCACCGGCACGCGCTCCTGCGCGAGGATCGGTCCGCTGTCGACGCCGTCGTCGACCACGATCACGCTGGCTCCGGTTTCGCTCACGCCAGCCGCGAGCGCGTCTCGCACGCCGTGCGCTCCGGGGAAGGAGGGCAGGAACGCCGGGTGCGTGTTGATGATGTTCGGAGCCCACGCCGCCACGACGTCGCGCGGCAGCAGCCGCATGAGCCCGGAGAGCACCACGAGGTCGGGCCGCCAGACCTTCAGCTGGGCGTCGAGCTCGGCGCCCCAGGCCTCGCGGCTGTCGAAGGCCTCCCAGGGGACGACGAAGGAGGGGATCCCGAAGGCCTCCGCATGCGCGAGTCCGTCGGCCTCGCGATCGGCCCCGATCACGATGATGCGCGCCGGGAATCCGGGGTCGGCGGCCGCATCGAGGAGGGCACGAAGATTCGAGCCGGTGCCCGAGATGAGTACGGCGACCGTCAGCACCCAGACAGTCTAGCCGGGAGCCCGGGAGGCTCTGTCACGCGAGACGCGGCGCAGGCTCACTCCCGGTCGTCGTCGATCCAGGCCGCATCGATGTCGCCGTGACGGCGCGGTGCGAGCAGCAGGATCCCCGCCCCGACGAGCACCTCCAGGCCGAGCGCGAGCGCGACGGGCCCCGCTTCCGGTCCGGCGGCGGCGAGCCGGCCGGGGCCGAGCGATCCGCTCGACAGCGTCGCCAGCAGCGCGCCGGACCCGCCCGCGAGCACCGCGATCCCCGCCGCCGTGACGATCCGGGGAAGGAGCCCAGCCTCCGCCCCGGCGGACACCTGCCGGGACCGGATCACCCAGCCCGCGTACGCACCCGCGGCGATGGGGAGCAGCACGACGATGAGGTACCACGGCGAGGAGTTGTCGGGCACGAGGCCCAGCAGCGGCACCCCCGGCACGACGCCCAGCACGGTTCCCGCCGGCGACACGCCGGTGCCGGCGCCGACCGCGAACCCGGGGCCTGCGATCCATGCCACGGCCCACGCGACCAGGGTGGGCAGGTAGGCCAGCTGCGCGAGCCCGATCACGATCACGCCGAGGGCATCGGCGCGCAACGACTCGAACAGTGCGACGACCTGGCCCCCGCGGACCATCGCGGCGATCGCCACCGTCAGGGCCGCCGCGCCGATCACGCCGGCGACCGCGGCCGCCGCACCGCGGACGACGTCGCCCGGCACGTGCGCCCAATGCGGCCAGCGGTCCAGCGCATCCTGCACGCGGTCGATCACGCCTCCGTCGCCCTCGCTCCACGCCGTCGCGACGGCGCCGGCGAGCGCGCCGCACAGGAACACCAGCGGAGGGAACAGGACCGCGGGCCACAGCGGCGCCTTCAGCACCCCGAGCCCGCCGGTGACCGCCGCGAGCGCCGAGATCATCGCGAAGACGGCGGTCCCGCTGATCACCCCGGTGATCCAGGATCCGGCGATCGCCGCGCGGCGGCCCGAGCGCGCGGCGAAGACCGCGGTGAAGGCCAGGAACAGCAGGGGTGGCACGGAGAGGGCGAACGCCGCCGCCTTCGGGTCGAGGCCCATCGTCCGCACGAGCGCGTCGGGCAGCGCGATCGCGAGCGGGACGCCGTGCCCGTACTGCCAGAGCGTCGCCGCGCTCGGCCAGAGCGCCCCCCAATCGGCCTTCGCGCCGACGGCGACGGCCCAGATCAGGGTGAGCGGCGCGAGCAGCACGACGAGGCCGATGGCCGCCGCGACGATCGCATCGACGGCCGCCAGGAGCACGATGAGGAGGCGTTGCATGACGGCTTCGAGCCTACGTGCTCCGCCCCGGCCGGCCCGCGGGCGCGCGCAGACTCGGCCGACGCGGAGGTTCGCGGACCGCGGATCGGATCATCGGCCTTCGCGTCGGATCATCATCGACCGCAGCCGGATCCGGCCCGGCGGACGATCGGAGGCGGGACGGCCACGCGGTCCGCCCGCACGACATACGGACGACATCCGCGACGCGATACGGTTTTCCGCGGAGGTCCCCATGACAACAGTCCCCCCGCCCGTGCCCGACGCGACCGCAGCCGAGCCGGGCGCAGCCGAGCCGAAGAACGTCGTCGATCGCTTCTTCGAGATCACCCGGCGCGGATCCACCATCGGCACCGAGGTCCGCGGCGGCATCGTCACGTTCGTGACGATGGCCTACATCGTGATCCTCAACCCGATCATCCTGTCCACGCCGGACGTCTCGGGCCACACTCTGCCCGGTCCCGCCGTGGCCGCGGCCACCGCGCTCACCGCGGGCGTGATGACGATCCTGTTCGGGCTGATCGCCCGGCTGCCCTTCGCGTTCGCGGCCGGGCTCGGCATCAATGCCTTCCTCGCGTTCACGGTCGTCACATCGATCACCTGGCCCGAGGCCATGGCGCTCGTCATGATCAACGGCCTGATCATCGTCCTGCTCGCCGCGACCGGCCTGCGCAAGCTGATCTTCGACGCCGTGCCCGTGCAGCTCAAGCTCGCCATCACGGTCGGCATCGGCCTGTTCATCGCCTTCATCGGCTTCGTGAACGCCGGCTTCGTGACCTCGACGAAGCAACCCTCCCCGCCGGTCGACCTGGGCGTCGGCGGATCCGTGGCCACGATCCCCACCCTGCTGTTCGTGCTCACCCTGCTGATCGGCGGAGTGCTCGTCGCCCTGCGGGTCAAGGGGGCGATCCTGATCGCCCTCGTGGGCGGCACGCTGCTCGCCGCGGTCCTCAACCTGATCTGGCCGTTCGGGCAGAACTTCGGCTTCTCGGGCAGCATCGTGGGCATCCCCGACCTGAGCCTGATCGGGCGGGTCGACTTCGGCTTCGACCTCGCGAAGGTCGGCGGTGTCACGCTGGTGATGTTCGTCTTCACCCTGCTGTTCTCGAACTTCTTCGATGCGATGGGCACGATGACGGGCCTCGCGAAGGAGGCCGACCTCGCCGATGAGAAGGGCGACTTCCCGCGGATCCGGTCCGCGCTCGTCGTCGAGGGCGTCGGCGCGATCGTGGGCGGCGGCACGTCCTCCTCGTCCGCGACCGTGTTCGTCGAATCGGGCGCCGGCATCGGCGAGGGCGCCCGCACGGGCCTCGCGACCACCGTCACCGGCGTGCTGTTCCTGCTCGCGATGTTCTTCACCCCGCTGACCGCCCTGGTCCCCAGCGCGGTCGCCGCCGCCGCGCTCGTGCTCGTCGGGGCGATGATGCTCTCGCAGATCAGGAACATCGACCTCGGCGACTTCCGCGTGCTGCTGCCGGTGTTCCTGACCATCACGGTCATGCCGATGACCTACTCGATCGCCAACGGCATCGGCGCGGGCTTCGTCAGCTGGATCGTCGTGAACGCCCTCACCGGCCGGGTCAAGACGGTCCACCCGCTGCTCTGGGCGGTCGGCGCCGGCTTCGTGCTGTTCTTCGCCCGCGGCCCCATCGAGGCGCTGCTCGGCGCCTGACGACGGGTCCGCCCGGCCTGCCTGGCCCTGCCGGATCCGACTGATCCGACTGATCCCGGGGATCCGATCGAGGCCCCTCACAGCGTCGAGGCCCTTCCCGGGAACGCTCCGGGGAAGGGGCCTCGACGCGCAGGGGGACCACCGCGCGCCGCCGCGGCCTCGCGCCGCCGCGCCGTCAGAGCGCGAGGGGCACGCCGGCCTCGGGCATGCGGAGCCGGTCCGCAAGGCCCGCATAGCCGAACTCGCGCACGAGGCGCTCGCGGGTCTCGGAGAAGTGGTGCCAGCCCTCGGCATGCACCGGCACGATGACGGCGTCGCCCAGCTCGCGCGCGGCGGCGACCGCGGTGCGGGCGTTGAGGGTGAGGTCGGCATCGCCGAAGCGCCCGACGTTGGCCGCTCCGGCGAACAGCACGGCGATGTCGATCCGCCCGATCCGCGCGGCGATGTCGGCGACGAGCTCGACTGAGGCGTTGTCGCCGGAGACGTAGAGCACGGGCGCCGCCGGCGCACTCAGCACGAAGCCGGTCACGGTGCCGGAGAGCGCCTCCGCGCCCTCCGGGCCGTGCAGCGCGGGCACCGCGGTCACCTCGACGTCGCCGAGGCGATGGGTCTGCCACGGGGCGAGCCCGGTCACGCCTTCGACGCGTCCGGCCGCCTCCGGCGTCGACAGCACCGCGCCGGCGCGGGGCAGGAAGACGCGTCCCGCCTCGTCGAGGTTGTCGGGGTGCTGGTCGTGCGAGAGCAGCACGGCGTCGATCGCACCCACCTGATCCGCACCGAGCGCCGGCCCGATCAGCTTGTGCAGCGCGATGCCGCCCTCGTAGGAGCGCGGGGCGTCGAAGGTCGGATCGGTCAGCAGGCGCACGCCCGCGTACTCGATGATCGCGGTCGGTCCGCCGATGAGGGTGAGGGTCACGGAGTTCTCGGTCATGGATCCATCGTGTCGGCATCGCTCTCGCCGCGGGAGTGGCCCTGCTGACATCTTTCGATAAGATCAGGCCATGCGCACCGCCGCCGTCCTCGCGTTCCCGGGGATCAGCCCGTTCCACCTGTCCGTGCCGCTCATGGTCTTCGGCGGCGTCGGCGTGCGCTCGGTCGAGGCCGCCTATCGCACCGTCACGGTCGCGGAGGAGCCGGGGCCCGTGCGCACCGCCGCAGGCCTGGACCTGGTCGTGCCCGAAGGGCTCGACGCCCTCGCATCCGCCGACCTCGTCGTGATCCCGAGCTGGGATCCCGAGGTCACGCCGAGCGCCGCGCTCCTCGACGCCGTACGTTCGGCGCACGCCCGCGGCGCACGGATCCTGGGCCTGTGCCTCGGCGCCTTCGTCGTGGCCGCGAGCGGCATCGCGGACGGCAGGGAGATCTCCACGCACTGGGCCGCGGGGCCGCAGCTCGCGGCACGGCACCCCGAGGTCACCGTGCGCTGCGAGGCGCTGTGGACGGATCTCGGCGACGTCGTCACCTCCGCCGGGGTGGCGGCGGCTCTGGACTGCTGCCTGCACATCGTCCGCACGGAGCTGGGCAGCGCCGTCGCGGCCGATCTCGCGCGCTCCCTCGTCATGGCACCGCATCGGGAGGGGTCGCAGGCGCAGTTCCTGTCCCGCCCGCTGGCGACCGGCTCCGAGGGCGACGAGATCGGCCGGGCCGTCGCCTGGGCGCTCGGGCGGCTCGCCGAGTCCACGCCGATCGACGTGTGGGCCGGCGCCGTGCACCTCTCGCGGCGCACGTTCACCCGGCGCTTCCGCGATCGCACCGGCACCAGCCCGGGCGACTGGCTGCTGCAGCGCCGGCTGGACGAGGCGCGCCGACTGCTCGAGACGTCCGATCTGCCGATCGACACCGTCGCGGAGCGCACCGGCTTCGGTGCGGCGGTGACCCTGCGACACCACTTCCGGGCGCGCTTCGGCACCACCCCGGGCGCGCATCGCCGGGCCTTCGCCGACCCCTCCTGACAGAGTCGTCCCCGTCAGCGCACGCTCCAGGGTGCGCTGACGGGGACGACTCTGATGATGCGGCGCCTGAGAGGGTGGCATACCCCGACTCCTCGCCGCGCTCCTCACTCAGCAACCGCACCGAAGCGGTTCCCGAGCGAGCGGAGCGAGACGAAGGACGCGGCCTACAGTGCGTTGAAGACCTCGCGCAGCAGGGCGGCGGTCTCGGACGGCGTCTTGCCGACCTTGACGCCGGCGGCCTCGAGGGCCTCCTTCTTCGCCTGCGCGGTGCCCGCGGAGCCGGACACGATGGCGCCGGCGTGGCCCATGGTCTTGCCCTCGGGGGCGGTGAAGCCCGCGACGTAGCCGACGACCGGCTTGGTGACGTTGGCCTTGATGAACTCGGCCGCGCGCTCCTCGGCGTCGCCGCCGATCTCGCCGATCATGACGATCGCCTGGGTCTCGGGGTCGGCCTCGAACGCCGCGAGCGCGTCGATGTGCGTGGTGCCGATGACCGGGTCGCCGCCGATGCCGATCGCGGTGGAGAAGCCCAGGTCGCGCAGCTCGAACATCATCTGGTAGGTCAGCGTGCCCGACTTCGAGACGAGGCCGATCGGGCCCTTGCCGGTGATGTTCGCCGGGGTGATGCCCGCGAGCGCCTCACCGGGGGTGATGATGCCGGGGCAGTTCGGACCGATGATGCGGGTCTTGTTGCCCTTCTCGGTCGCGTATGCCCACGCCTCGGCGGAGTCGCCGACCGGCACGCCCTCGGTGATGACCACGAGCAGCGGGATCTCGGCGTCGATGGCCTCGACCATCGCGTCCTTCGTGAACGCCGGCGGCACGAACGCGACCGACACGTTCGCTCCGGTCTTCTCGATGGCCTCGGCGACGGATCCGAACACCGGCAGCTCGACGGCGTTGCCGTCCTTGTCGGTGTGGGTGACGGTGGTGCCGGCCTTGCGCGCGTTCACGCCGCCGACGACGTCGGTGCCCGCCTTCAGCATGAGGGCCGTGTGCTTGGTGCCCTCGCCGCCGGTGATGCCCTGGACGATGACCTTGGAGTCCTTGTTGAGGTAGATCGACATGTTCCTTGTCCTTGTTTTCCGGTCGCTGAGCCTGTCGACGCGTCAGGCGTTCGCCAGCTCGGCGGCCTTGTCGGCGCCCTCGTCCATGGTGGCGGCGAGGGTGACGAGCGGGTGAGCGGCGGCCGTGAGAATCGCGCGACCCTCCTCGACCTGGTTGCCGTCGAGGCGGACGACGAGCGGCTTCGTCGCCGCGTCGCCCAGGATCTCGAGGGCCTTGACGATGCCCTCCGCGACGGCCACACAGCTGGTGATGCCGCCGAAGACGTTGACGAAGACGCTCTTGACCTGCTCGTCGCCGAGGATCACGTCGAGGCCGCTGGCCATGACCTGCGCGTTCGCGCCGCCGCCGATGTCGAGGAAGTTCGCCGGCTTCACGCCGCCGTGGTTCTCGCCGGCGTAGGCGACGACGTCGAGGGTCGACATGACCAGACCCGCGCCGTTGCCGATGATGCCGACCTGGCCGTCGAGCTTGACGTAGTTCAGACCCGACTCCTTGGCCTTCGCCTCGAGCGGGTTCTCGGTCGCCTTGTCGGCGAGCTCCTCGTGCTCGGGGTGGCGCACCTCGCTGGCGTTGTCGTCGAGGGTGACCTTGCCGTCCAGGGCGATGATGTCGCCCTCCTCGGTCTGCACCAGCGGGTTGACCTCGACCAGGGTCGCGTCCTCACCCTTGTAGACCTCGAACAGCTTGACGAACACGTCGGCGACCTTCGGGGCGAGCTCGTCGTCGAAGTTCGCGGCCTTGGCGATCTCGAGGGCCTTCGCGGCGTCGATGCCCGTGAGCGGGTTGACCTCGACGCGGGCGAGCGCCTCGGGCTTCTCGACGGCGAGCTGCTCGATCTCCATGCCGCCCTCGACCGAGGCGAGGCTCAGGTAGGAGCGGTGGGAGCGGTCCAGCAGCACCGAGAAGTAGAACTCGCGGGCGATGCGGGCGCCGGCAGCGACCATCACGCGCTTGACGACGTGACCCTTGATGTCCAGGCCCAGGATCGCCTTGGCGGCCTCGTACGCCTCGTCCGGATTCTTGGCGACCTTGACGCCGCCGGCCTTGCCTCGGCCACCGGTCTTGACCTGCGCCTTGACGACGACCACGCCACCGAGCTTCTCCGCCGCTGCCTTCACCTCCTCGGGGGTGTCGGCGACGATGCCGGCGAGGACCGGCACTCCGTACTTCTCGAAAAGGTCTCGTGCCTGGTACTCGTAGAGGTCCACGTGCAGTCCTTCGCTGGTTGCGACGAATGGGACGCGACAGGAATTCTGTCGGGTGTCGATGTGAGTCGACCCGATAGGCCAGCCTACTACCGCGGAATCGCGCTTCCCGACCGCGCTTCCCGACCGCGCTCCCAGCCGTCTGTCCGTCCCCGGAGACGTCCGATGACTCGGCACACCCGTCGCCGGATCCGGACAACTAGGCTCTCCTTCTATGACCGAGCACGCCGACGTGTCCCCCGCCCGCACCGCCGTGGTGCGGGCGGCGCTCGAGCTGTTCTCCGCCCAGGGCTTCGACTCGACCTCCGTCGAGCAGATCGCCAAGGCAGCAGGCATCTCCCGCTCCACGTTCTTCCGACAGTTCGGGGGCAAGGACGACGTCGTCTTCGCCGACCACGAGGAACTCCTCGACGGGCTGCGCAGCTATCTCGACCGTCCCCACGCGAACCCGTGGACGGCCGTGTGCGACGCCTCGCTGATGGTGTTCCGCGCCTTCGCCGCCGACCCCGAGGTGGCACGCCTGCGCTATCAGGTGGTGCGCGAGGTGCCGACCCTGCGCGACCGCGAGATCGTGACCGTGTTCCGCTACGAGCGCCTGTTCGACGAGTACCTGCGCCGCTCGATGCCGGATCTGGATCCGCTCGACGCGGTCGGGTTCGCGGCGCTCGTGACGGCCGTGCACAACCATGTGCTGCGCCGGCTGCTGCGCGGTTCGCGCACCTCTGCGGCGGCGCTGCGTCGCGCACTCGACGACGTGCTGCGGCGCTACGGCGTGCACCCCGACGTCGCGGCGAACCCCGGCGAGGACGCTGTGGTCGTCGCGGTGTTCCCGCGCTCGATGCCCATGGCGGAGATCACTCGGCGGCTGCGCGACGAACTGGACTGAGCGCGGCACGGCAGGCCCGATCCGGCCGCGGATCCGATGCTGGTCGCGCGTCGAATGGCGGTACGCTGTCTCATAAAAGCTGAGACTCAGTGTCACCCCGGATGGAGACCCCATGAGCACCGACGCCCGCTTCCCCGGCGAAGCCGTCACCTCCTACGACCTGACCGGTCGCGCCGGCACCGACTACTACGAGGTCTTCTCCGACATCCCCGCCGCCGACCGTGCGCACTGGGAGCGGGCGCAGGCCTACGTCGACGAGGTCGGCCCGCAGATGCGGGACGCGTGGGACCGCGCCGAGTACCCGCTCGCGGTCGCACACCGCATGGGCGAGATGGATCTCGTCGTCGACGGCATCGTCCACCCGGACCTCACCCGGATGAGCCCTCTCGCGGCGGGCCTCGTGAACATGGAGATCTCGCGCGGCGACGGCTCCCTCGGCACCGTCCTCGCCGTGCAGGGCGGACTCGCCCTGCGCACGCTCGCACTGTTCGGCAGCCCCGAGCAGCAGGAGCGCTGGCTCGTCCCGCTCGCCGACGGCTCGGTGCTCGGATCCTTCGCGCTCACCGAGCCCGATCACGGATCCGATTCCGTCTCGCTCGAGACCGTGGCGCGCCGTGAGATCGCGGACGACGGCACCGGGGAATGGGTGCTGCGCGGGGCGAAGAAGTGGATCGGTAACGGCGCCTCCGGCGGCATCACCTTCGTGTGGGCGCGCGTCGACGACGAGGGGACGACCGAGCACGGATCCGTGCGCTGCTTCCTCGTCGAGCAGGAACGCCCGGGGTATCGGGGCACGGTGATCACCGGGAAGGCGTCGCTGCGCGGGATCCACCAGGCGCACATCCGCCTCGACGACGTCCGCGTGCCGCTGGATGCGGTGCTGCCGGGCACGCACAGCTTCAAAGACGCCTCGACGGTGCTGTATGCGACCCGTTCGGGTGTCGCCTGGTCGGCCCTCGGGCACGCCACCGCCTGCTACGAGGCGGCGCTCGCCTATGCGAAGACCCGGATCCAGTTCGGCAGGCCGCTCGCGAAGTTCCAGATGGTCCAGGAGCGGCTCACGCACATGCTCGAAGACCTCACCGCGATGCAGCTGTACTGCCGCCGCATGGCCGACCTGGATGAGGCGGGCATGCTCCGCCCGGCGCAGGCGTCACTGGCGAAGTTCCACAACACCCGTGCAGCGCGACGGGTCGCCCAGACCGCGCGCGACCTGCTCGGCGGCAACGGGATCCTGCTGGAGAACGGCGTCATGCAGCACCTGGCCGACATCGAGGCGATCCACACCTACGAGGGCACCGAGAGCGTGCAGGCGCTGCTCATCGGCCGCGACATCACCGGAATGAGCGCGTTCGTCTGACGCCCGTGAGACTCCGCTTTCCGCATGAGACACCACGCCAGAAGCGGCACCTCGTGCAAGAAACGGAGCCTCGCGCAAGAGACGGTCAGTCGCAGGCGCAGCCTCCGGACGGCGTCTTCACCATGAAGCACACGTCGCAGATGCCGTAGTCGCGCTCGGCGAGCGGGGTCGTCTTCGGGGCGCGCGGCTCGGGCTTCGACGTCGCCGTGCCCCGGGAGGCCCCGGTGCGCGATGCCCGCGAGACGCCGGCCGGCGCGCCCTGCAGTTCGCTCGGATGCGTCACGTAGAAGTACGGCGCCCGCCCCTCACTGGGCGCGAGAGGCAGCACGCGACCGGCCACGACGACCTGCTCGTCCTCGGTGAAGCCGTTCGTGTAGGTGCGCCCGATGTGCAGGGCCGCGCCCTCGCCGAGGCGGATCGCCTCGATGTAACGGCCGCGATCGATGAGGGTGCTGATGCCGACCGCCTCCACGATGGCACGGATGAAGTCGTAGTTCGCGGAGTCCATGCGGTGCGCGCGCAGGGCGTCCGCGAGGGACTTGTAGGGACGGGAGGTGCCAGTAGGGGTGGGACCCTGGACTTCATTCATGGTGCTCCCAGCATCCCACGTTCTGCGGGGCCCCAGCCGCATACGTGCGAGACTGGCGGCATGCCCCGCGCCACCGTCATCGGAAGCGGGCCGAACGGGCTCGCCGCGGCCGTCACGCTCGCCCGTGCCGGCTACGCCGTCGAGGTGCTCGAGGCGGGGGCGACCATCGGCGGCGGCGTGCGCAGCGCCGAGGACACCCTGCCCGGATTCGTGCACGACGTATGCTCGGCCGTGCACCCCGCCGCCTACTCCTCGCCGTTCCTCCGCGCCTTCGGCCGGGACCGGATCGACTGGATCATTCCCGATGCGGCATATGCGCATCCGCTCGATGACGGGCGGGCGGGGATCGCCTGGCACGACCTGGAGCGCACGGCAGACGCGCTGGGCTCCGACGCCCGCGCCTGGCGCGCGCTGCTGCGTCCGCTGAGCGCGCACATCGACGGCGTGCTGGACTTCACCGGCGGCTCCCTGCTGCGGATCCCCCGGGATCCGGTCACCGCGATGCGGTATGGGCTGCGGGTTCTCGAGCAGGGGTCGGCGATGGCCACGCGCACCTTCCGCACCCCGGAGGCGGCGGCGCTCGTGGCCGGCGTCGTGGCGCACGCGAACACCGCTCTGCCCGCGCCGAGCGGCGCTGCCGCCGGGCTGCTGCTCATGGCCCAGGCGCACGCCGGCGGCTGGGCGTATCCCCGCGGCGGCGCCCAGCGGATCGCCGACGTGCTCGCCGACGATCTGCGGGCGTACGGCGGCACGGTCCGCACCGGCACGCGCGTTGTCGACTTGTCCGCCCTGGACTGGGGGGATCCGCGCCGGGGCGACCTGCTGCTGCTGAACACCTCCCCGCGGCTGGCCCTCACGCTGCGCGATGTGCCCCCGCGCTATGCGAAGGCGGTCCGCGCGTACCGCTACGGCGCGGCGGCGGCGAAGGTGGACTTCGCCTTGGACGGCCCGGTGCCCTGGACGAACCCGGAGGTCGCCCTCGCCCCCACCGTGCACGTCGGAGGGACCCGCGCCGACGTCTGGGCGAGCGAGAACGCCGTCGCCCAGGGGCGGGTCTCCGAGCGCCCGTACGCACTCGTGGCACAGCCCTCCGTGCTCGACGACACCCGCGCGCCCGCGGGGAAGCAGGTGCTGTGGGCCTACATCCATGCCCCCGCGAACTCCGACGTCGACGCGACCGAGCTCGTCGTGCGGCAGATCGAACGCTACGCCCCGGGCTTCCGCGACCGCATCCTCGCAAGCCATGCGGTCACCCCGCGCGAACGCGCGCACCTCAACCCGGCCGAGATCGGCGGCGACATCTTCGGCGGCGCGTTCACGATGCGCCAGGCCGTGGTGCGGCCCGTGCCCTCCCCCGCACCCTGGCGCACGCCGATGCCCGGCGTCTACCTCGCCTCGGCGGCGACGCCGCCCGGCCCCGGCGTCAACTTCATGGCCGGCTGGCACGCGGCGCGCACCGCGCTCGCCGACGCCGGGGAGCGCGTCGTACTGGCGGATCTGTTCGGATCCTGATCTCGCCCCATATGTGACGCGAACACCGGCACCGGCGAGAGTCACGCCTGCCATCACAAAAAAGCCGCCGGACGGGCAGGATGGGATCCATGCGCTACGAGATCCCCGCACCGATGCTCGCGAAGGCCGCCACGACCGTGCCGGATCCGGCGAAGTTCCCGGACGGCCTGCTGTACGAGCCGAAGTGGGACGGCTTCCGCGGGCTCGTGTCGTGGGACGGCGAGACCGTCGAGATCGGCTCCCGCGGCGCCAAGCCGCTGACCCGGTACTTCCCCGAGCTCGTCGAGGCGATCCCGCGGCTGCTGCCCGGCCCGTGCCTGCTCGACGGCGAGATCGTGGTCGCGACGGGGCCCGCGGGATCGCAGCGCCTGGACTGGGAGGCGCTGAGCCAGCGCATCCATCCCGCCGCCTCGCGGGTGCAGAAGCTCTCGGCGGAGACCCCCGCCATGTTCATCGCGTTCGACCTGCTCGCGGAGGGCGATGACGATCTGCAGCCGCTGCCGTTCGGTGAGCGCCGCGCACGGCTCGAGCGCCTGCTCACCGAGGTTCCGCACCCGCTGCACCTCACGCGCACCAGCACCGATCCGGAGACGGCCCGCCGCTGGCTCGCCGAGTTCGAGGGTGCGGGGCTCGACGGCATCGTCGCGAAACCTCTGGACCAGCCGTACGCGCCGAACAAGCGCACCCTGTTCAAGGTCAAGCATGCACGCACGGCGGACGTCGTCGCGCTCGGCTATCGCGTCCACAAGAGCGGATCCGGCGTCGGATCCCTGCTCGTGGGCCTCTACGGCGACGACGGCATGCTGCGGCAGGTCGGCGGCGTCGCGGCGTGGAGCGACGCGATGCGCCAGCAGCTCGTCGAGGACCTCGCGCCGCTCGTGGAGCGCGACGAGTCCGGCGCCGCGGTGACGGGCGAGGGCGAGCGGTCGCGGTTCAGCGGTGCGAAGGACACCTCGTTCGTGCGGCTGCGCCCCGAGCGCGTGCTCGAGGTGCGCTACGACCAGCTGGAGGGGTGGCGGTTCCGGCACACGGTGCAGTTCGAGCGCTGGCGCGACGACCGGGATGCGCGGTCGTGCACCTACGAGCAGCTGGAGACCGTGGCCGGCTACGACCTCGCCGACGTCATCGACTGAACTTCCCGGTTCCTGAGCGAGGAGCGCAGCGACGAGACGAAGGACGCTCAGGGACCGGGGAGGGCCGACTCATCATTCCACTTCCGTTCGATGGTCGCGACACGCCGTTCTGGCACACCCAAAGCGGCGTGTCGCGACCAGCGAGCAGCGACGAAGGAGCAGCGAGACGAAACGCCGCCACCTCGCAGGAAACCGCGTTTCGTCTCGGTCGGCTCCGCCGTCCTCGCTCAACGGCCCCAGCGGGCTAGCGATCGGAGATCGCCTGGCCGTTCTCGTCCCAGTTCGCCGCGACCTTCTTCGAGGGCTGCACGCGCGGGGGCTCGCCGGGCATCTTGGGGAACTCGGGCGGGAACGGCATCTCGCCGAGCCCGTTCTCGACGTCCCGCTCCCACCAGCTCAGCAGCGTGTCGATGCGCCCTGGGCTCTCCTGCATCCGCGCCCACGGGTCGCCGATGTCCGCAAGACGCTGCGGCACGGTGCGCACCGTGAACCGGGTCGGATCCGCATCGTCCAGCTCGTCCCACGCGATCGGCGTCGAGACGGTCGCCGTCGGCAGCGCGCGCGGACTGTACGCGCCGGCCATCGTGCGGTCGCGGTTGGCCTGGTTGAAGTCGACGAAGATGCGCTCCCCGCGCTCCTCCTTCCACCACGCCGTGGTGACCCGGTCGGGCATCCGCCGCTCCAGCTCGCGGCCGGCGGCGATCACGGCGTGCCGCACGGTGAGGAACTCCCATTCCGGCACGATCGGGCAGAACACGTGCAAGCCGCGGTTGCCGCTGGTCTTGATGAAGGCCTCGAGCCCGGCTTCGCGCAGCACGGCACGCAGCTCGTGCGCCGCGGGGATCGCCTCGGTGAAGCCCGTGCCCGGCTGCGGGTCGAGGTCGATGCGCAGCTCCACCGGGTTGTCCGTGTCGGACGCGAGCGAGGCCCACGGATGGAAGACGACCGTGTTCATCTGCACGGCCCAGACGATCGCCGCGGCCTCGGTGAGCACGATCTGGGGATGCCTGCGGCCGCTGTTGTAGGTGCACATCACGCTCTGCACGAAGCCGGGAGTGCCCTTGGGCGGGTTCTTCGAGAAGAAGCTCTCGCCGTCGATGCCGTCGCGGTAGCGTTCGAGCGAGATGGGCCTGTTGCCGGTCGAGGTGAGGAACGGCGTCGACACCGTCTGCACGTACTCGGCGAGCTCGGCCTTCGTGATCGGGCCCTGCGCTTGCCCTGAGCCTGTCGAAGGGTCCGGCCAGACCGCACGGTTCGGGCTGGAGATGTCCAGCGAACGGTCGCCATCGGGACCGGGGATGGTCAGCGTGATGCGCTCGGATGCCATGTCTCGACCCTATGGGGCACCGCCGTGTCTACGCCACGCTCCGTGACACTCCAGATTCTGCCTGAGACTTCATGGCAGAACGGGAGCGTCGTGCAGAATCCGAAGTCTCGCGGGGACCCGGCATGCGGGAAGCAAGAACTCCGCGGCCGGCGCGCCGCCCGCGCCATCCGGCCGCCTTAGCGCAGCACGCGCCCCGCCTCGGCGCGGATCTCCGCCGCGATCGCATCCAGCAGCTCGGAGCGCAGGTTCCACTGCTGCCAGAACAGCGGGGTGGTGGTCTCCTCCTCGTCCAAGCGCACCAGCCGACCGTCGGCGAGGCCGGCGGCGGCATGGGGAACCGGCAGCAGCGCCCACCCCAGACCGAGCTCCACGGCGACCGAGAAGTCCGCCGACGCGGGCACGTGATGCCGCGGCACGGGCCACGGATCCACGCCGCGCTCACGCAGCCAGTCCTGCTGCAGCAGATCGCGCCGGTCGAAGTCCACGAACGGGGCGAGCGCGAGAGCCTCGGATGTCACCCCGTCGGAAAACCAGCGGCGTGCGAAGCCCGGCGAGGCCGCGGCCACGTAGCGCAGCGCGCCGAGTGCTTCGACGCGGCATCCTCCGACCGGATCCGACTCGCTCGTCACCGCCGCCATCACGGTTCCCGATTCGAGCAGCCGCGCGGTGAAGTTCTGGTCGTCGCGGTGCAGGTCGAACTCCACGTCGTACCGCTCGGAGAGCCGGGCGAGCGGCGCCAGGAACCAGGTCGCCATCGAATCCGCGTTCACGGCGAGGGGGATCCTGATGCGCGCGCCCTCGCCCTCCGCGGACAGGCCGAAGCCGGCGATCGCGTCGCGCTCCAGGAGGGCGATCTGACGGCCGAATCGCGCGACGGCCTCCCCCGCCTCCGTCGCCCGCACGGGCTTGCTGCGCACCAGCAGGATCCGCCCGAGCTGCTGCTCGAGGGTCTTGATCCGCTGGCTCACCGCGGACGGGGTCAGCAGCAGCCGGCGCGCGGCCGCATCGAAGCTGCCCTCGTCGAGCACCGCGGCCACGGTCCGCGCGGATTCCGGATCCACCTGCACATGAGTGATTCTAATCTGGCTTAAGAAATCTTCGCTGGTGCTGAATCAAACTCCGACTCTATTCTCGATCCGTGCTCATCCTCCTCTCCGGCCTCGGCCTCATGTTCTCGCTCATCATCGCCGTCGGCGCCCAGAACGTGTACGTGCTGCGCCAGGGGCTGCGGCGCGAACACGTCCTGCCCGTCGTGCTGATCTGCGCCGCTTCCGACGCGGCGCTCGTGCTCGCAGGCACTGCGGGGCTCGGATATCTCGTGAAGACCCTGCCCTGGCTCATCGTGGTGGCGCGGTGGGCGGGCGCGATCTCGCTCGTCGTGTACGGCGTGCTGGCCGCGCGGCGGGCGTGGACGTCCGGCGGGGAGGCGCTGCTCGCCGACCCTGGCGCCGGCGCGGACGCTGGGGTCGACGGGGCCGCCTCCGCGGGATCCACGGGTCGCGGATCCGGCGGCACGGTGACGCTGGCGCGCACGGCGCCGCTCGCGCCCGTGATCCTGGCGACCCTCGCCTTCACCTGGCTGAACCCGAACGTCTATCTCGACACCGTGCTGCTCATCGGCGGGGTCGCCGCCACGCACGGCGACGGCCGCTGGCTGTTCGCCGCCGGCGCGATCCTGGCGAGCCTCACCTGGTTCTTCGCTCTCGGATTCGGCGCCCGCCACCTCGGCCGCTGGCTGCGCACGCCGCGTGCCTGGCGGATCCTGGACACCGCGATCGCCGCGCTGCTGGTCGTGATGGGCATCAGCCTGGTGCTGCCCGTCTTCTTCGGCTGAGCAGCCGCGCCCGCCGCGGCTCAGGCGCTCCGGCACGGCGCTCCGGTTCCCCGGGTCTCATCGGCCGCCCGCTCCCCGCGCGTCACGCCGATGGGCGCCTGCACCCCAGTCAGCGTCCGTCGATCTGCGAGCCGGAAGGCGACGAGGTCGCGGATGAGGTCCTCGGGGATCTCCGTTCCCGGGGCGAAGCGGATCGCGCCCGTGCTGGCGTCCGCGCCCTCGATCGTCGCGACCCGGCCCGCGACCGCGGCGACCGCTTCGGCGCTGAACGGGTACACCCCGAGGTGCTTCGCCGCTCGGATGGCAGAGATGAGCACCTTGCCGTGGTGCTTGAGCGCGGGCATGCGATAGCCGATCCCCTGCTCGGCGTCCGGCGCGAGTTCGCGGGCGAGGTCGTAGACGCGCACGAGCGCTCGGCGATCCGCCGGATCCTCGACTCCCGCGAGATACTCATCCACCGCGCCCATGCGCTCATCCTGGCACGCGGCGCGGCAGGATCCTGGATCGGCCGACTTTCCGGAGGAAATCTCGCGTTCGGGAGGAGGATCCTTCGGCAGGGCTCCGCCCGAACGCGGGTCTCCTCCCGAACGGGAGAGCCCAGGCGCGCCGGAGACGACGAAGGTCCGCCCCGGTGAACCGGGACGGACCTTCGTAGGAGCCTTTCGCGTGCTCAGCGACCGGACGGTCAGATGGCGTTGACGTCCAGCGGGATGCCGGGGCCGAACGTGGTGGACACGGCGCCCTTCTGGATGTAGCGGCCCTTCGAGCTGGACGGCTTGAGGCGCACGATCTCCTCGAGCGCGGCCTTCATGTTCTCGTCGAGCTGCTCGGCCGAGAACGAGGCCTTGCCGACGACGAAGTGCACGTTGGCGTGCTTGTCGACGCGGAACTCGATCTTTCCGCCCTTGATCTCCTCGACGGCCTTGGCCGGGTTCGGGGTCACGGTGCCGGTCTTCGGGTTCGGCATCAGGCCACGGGGACCGAGCACCTTGCCGAGACGGCCGACCTGGCCCATGAGCTCCGGGGTGGAGACCGCCGCGTCGAACGACGTCCAGCCGCCGGCGACCTTCTCGATGAGCTCGGCGCCGCCGACCTCGTCCGCACCCGCGGCGATCGCGGCCTCAGCGGCCGGACCCGTCGCGAACACGATGACGCGCGCGGTCTTGCCGGTGCCATGCGGGAGGATGACGGTGCCGCGCACCATCTGGTCCGCCTTGCGCGGGTCGACGGAGAGCTTCAAAGCGACCTCGACGGTGGAGTCGAACTTCGCGGAGCCGGTCTCCTTGGCGAGCGTCACGGCCTCGGTCGGGGTGTAGAAGCGGTCTGCCTCGATCTTCGCGGCAGCAGCGTTATAAGCCTTGGACTTGGTAGCCATTGTTATCTCCCTCAGCCCTCGACCGTGATGCCCATGGAACGGGCGGTTCCGGCGATGATCTTGGACGCGGCGTCGATGTCGTTCGCGTTCAGGTCGGCCTGCTTCTGCTCGGCGATCTGACGGACCTGCTCGGCGCTGATCTTCGCGACCTTGACGGTGTGCGGAGTGGCGGAGCCCTTCTGCACGCCCGCAGCCTTCTTGATCAGCTCGGCGGCCGGCGGGGTCTTCAGGATGAACGTGAAGCTGCGGTCCTCGTAGACGGTGATCTCCACGGGGATGACGTTGCCGCGCTGCGACTCGGTCGCCGCGTTGTACGCCTTGCAGAACTCCATGATGTTGACGCCATGCTGACCGAGCGCGGGGCCGATCGGCGGCGCCGGGTTGGCGGCGCCGGCGTTGATCTGAAGCTTGATCAGGCCGGTCACCTTCTTCTTCGGTGCCATAGTGATTCCTTTCTCGAGCGGATGCCGGGGCCCTTCGCCTCGGCGCTTCGCGCCTCGCTCAGGACGAGCATCTCTCTCCCGCGGATCCGGCATCTCCGGAACGCGGTGGTGTTGGCACGCACCGTGAACGGGCGCACAAACCATAGGAGTCTACCGGATCCGGCGGCATCCTGCGTTCAGGATCCGTGTCGGTCCCGAGAGCCGAACGGAGGAACGCGGAACGGCCGCCCCGTGGGGACGGCCGTTCCGCAGTGCGCTTCCGGGGAAGCGTCAGAGCATCTTGGTGACCTGGTCGAACGACAGCTCGACCGGGGTCTCGCGCTCGAACAGCGAGACGAGCACGGTGAGCTTGCCGCTCTCCGGCTTGATCTCCGAGATCGTACCGGGGAGACCCGCGAACGAGCCCTCCTTGATCGTGATGGTCTCGCCGATCTCGAAGTCGACCTCGGCCACGAGCGGACGGGCCACGGCGGTGCCACCCTTGGCCGCGACGGCCTTGGCGGTGGGAACGTCCTTGACCTCGACGAGGGACTTCAGCATGTTGAAGGCCTCCTCGAAGCGCAGCGGCGTCGGGTTGTGGGCATTGCCGACGAAGCCGGTGACGCCGGGCGTGTGACGGACGACGGACCAGGTGTCCTCGTTGAGCTCCATGCGCACGAGCACGTAGCCGGGGATCCGGACGCGCGTGACCATCTTGCGCTGGCCGTTCTTGATCTCGACGACGTCCTCCATCGGGACCTCGATCTGGTAGATGTCGTCCTCGACCTCGAGCGTCGACTTGCGCTGCTCGATGTTGGCCTTCACCTTGCGCTCGAAGCCGGCGTAGGAGTGGATGACATACCACTTGCCGGGGAGCATGCGCAGGTCCATGCGGAAGGCCTCGTACGGGTCCTCCTCCGCAGCCTCGTCGTCCTCGGCGTCGTCCTCGTCGCCGTTCACGTCGGGGCCGTCGTAGGGCGTGACCTCGTCGGCGGCCGCGGCCTCACGATCGGCGACCTCCTCGGCCACCGACTCGTTGAGCACCTCTGCGGCAGCCTCGGACTCGGCCGCCTCGTCCAGGTTGAGAGCGTCGTTCACGATCGCGTCTGCCTCCGGGTCATCTTCGAATTCGATGTCTTCATCATCCGCGTCGTCGTCCTCGTCGCCCTCGATGTGCAGGGCGACCCGCTCGGCGGCGGTGACGGCGCGTTCCTCGGAGGCGAGGATGTCGCCCTCCTGGGCCTCGTCGTCCTCACTGGACTGCTCTGCGGCGGTCGCCCAGTCGACGTCGTCTCCGAGGTATCGTTCGCGTTCGGACACTTGCTTCTCTCCTTCAGGTTCGACCCGGGGTCAGCTGCCGCCGGGCCGCGGGATCACGCGGTTTTCCCGGGAACCCCGAAGACTTGCGTCGTCAGCCACGAGAAGGCCATGTCCAGCCCGTAGACCAGCGCCATCATCACGATGACGAAGGCCAGCACCACCAGGGTGTACTTGACGAGCTCCTTGCGCGTGGGGGTGACCACCTTGCGGAGCTCCGCGATCACCTGACGGAAGAACAGCGCGATGCGACCGAAGAAGCTCAGCTTCTTGTCGCGTCCCGCGCCGCCGTTCACCGTGGGAACCACAGCGCCCGATGCGTCCTGAACCATCCTGGAGTACCTTTCGTGTGCCGGCTGTGCGCCGACGCGCAGGGCGGACAGGAATCGAACCTGCAACCTGCGGTTTTGGAGACCGCTGCTCTGCCAATTGAGCTACCGCCCTAGAGATCCGGGGATCTCTGTCCACGTCCTCTCCTCGCGCCGGGAGACCCGGGGCACGGCGAAAGAATGCAGACAACAACTGCTCGTCCAGTGTACGGCATCCGCGCGGGCGGTCCGAACCGGGGCCGCTTCCCGGGCGCGGCGCGGACCCCTCCGGGCTCGGCAGCCACCGGCACGATCGCCGCCGGCCTCGCGGTCGGGGCCGCTCGCTGCTCCCGAGCCGCCCGCTACTCGGTGATGGCGACCTCGTGTCGTGACCGGCTGCCCTTGACCGACTCCGCGGAGACGAGGACCCTGGGGGCATGCGCTCCGCCTTCCCCATCCCCGGGAACCCCTGGCCGCACGACATGTCGATCCGCGTGGAGGACGAGCCGCACGCCCTGCTCGAGCTGCTCTGGGTGCGCGACGTCTACGGCCTGCGTCCGCCCGGCGACGTGCCGCCTCCGCTCGCGGAACCGCCCGTGGCGGGCCTCTCCGCACCGGATGCGGCCGCCTGGTCGATCGCGTGGTCGGAGCTCTGGCGCGACGCCCTGACGCACCTCGCGGATCTGGATCCGGTTCCGCTGCACGAGCGGATCCACGCGACTGCACCGGGCTCGGACTGATGCTCCCGTCGCGGAAAACGCCGCTTTCCGGGCGCCAGAGCGACATCTTTTGCGACGGGAGCGAGGCGGAAGCCGGCACACCGGACACCCGCACACGGCGAAGGGGCGGGCGCCGCGGGGTGTGCGACGTCCGCCCCTTCCCTCCGGCGCGCCTCTCGATCGAGCAGAGATCGAGCAGGGCACGGCCGGAGGAGATCCGAGCTGCCGGATTCAGGCCACGCGGATGAGCTTCTTGTTCACGAACTCGTCGGCGGCGAGCAGTCCGAGCTCGCGGGACGTTCCGCTGCGCTTCACGCCGCCGAAGGGCAGCTCGGGGCTGTCGGCGAGCACGACGTTGACGTAGACCATGCCCGCGTCGATGCTGTTCGCCACGCGCTCGGCCTGGGCCTCGTCGGTCGTGAACACGTACGAGCCGAGCCCGAACGAGGTGTCGTTCGCGAGGGCGACGGCGGCATCCTCGTCCGCCACGCGGTACACCACGGCCGCCGGGCCGAACAGCTCCTCGCGGTACACGTCCATCGCAGGCGTGACATCGGCGAGCAGCGTGGGAGCGTAGAACGCGCCCTCGCGGGTGCCGCCGGTGAGCAGCGTCGCGCCCTGCGCCACGGCGGTGTCGACCTGCTTCTGCAGGTTGATCGCGGCGGCCTCCGACACGAGCGGCCCGAGCACGGTGTCCTCCTTCGCCGGGTCGGCCGGCGTCACGGCGGAGAGCGCCGCGACCGCCTTCTCCACGAACGCGTCGTAGAGCCCGTCCACGACGATGAAGCGCTTGGCGCCGTTGCAGGCCTGGCCGTTGTTGTCCAGGCGCGCATCGACGGCCGCCTGCACGGTCGCGTCCAGGTCATCGGTCGACAGCAGGATGAACGGGTCGGATCCGCCCAGCTCGAGCGCGACCTTCTTCAGGTTGCGTCCGGCCACCTCGGCGACCGCCGCTCCCGCACGCTCGGAGCCGGTGACCGAGACGCCCTGCACGCGCGGGTCGGCGACGATCGTCGCCGACTGCTCGTTCGTGGCGTACACGTTCACGTAGCCGCCGTCGGGCAGACCGGCGTCGCGGTAGATCTCCTCGAGGAGCGCCGCCGACTCTGGGCACTGCGGGGCGTGCTTGAGGATGATGGTGTTGCCGATCGCCAGGTTCGGTCCGGCGAACCGCGCGACCTGGTAGGCCGGGAAGTTCCACGGCATGATGCCGAAGAGCACACCCAGGGGTGCCTTGCGGATGACCGCGGTGCCCTCGCCGAGGATGTCCAGCGGCTGGTCCGCGGTGACCTTCTCCGCGTTGTCGGCGTAGAACTCGATGATGTCGGCGGCGAAGTCGACCTCGCCGATGGCGGCGGCGAGAGGCTTGCCCATCTCGCGGACGATGATCGCGGCGAACTCGTCGCGACGGGCGCGATGCCCTTCGGCGATCTTCCGCACGACCGCGGCGCGCTCGGCGACAGGCGTGGCGGCCCACACCGCGGCGGCCGCGTGGGCGCGGGCGATCGCGTCCTCGATCTGCGCATCGGTGAAGGTCTCGTAGGTGGCCAGGGTCTCGCCCGTGGCCGGGTTGACGACGGCGTAGTCGGTCATTCCGGTTCCTTTCGGTTGGTCAGATCGTGGTAGCAGGAGGGACGGAACGCGGCGTCCTCGGTTCGCCGCGTTCCGTCCTGCTGTCTCAGTCGACCGGGATCAGCGTGTACTTGGTCGAGAGGTACTCGTGGATGCCCTCGAAGCCGCCCTCGCGGCCGACGCCGGACTGCTTGACGCCGCCGAAGGGGGCCGCCGCGTTGGACACGACGCCCACGTTCAGACCCATCATGCCCGTCTCGAGCGCGTCGATCATCCGGTGGCCGCGAGCCAGATCCTGCGTGAAGACGTAGGAGACCAGGCCGTACTCGGTGTCGTTCGCGAGCCGCACGGCCTCGGCCTCGTCGGCGAAGGTCGCGATCGCGAGCACCGGGCCGAAGATCTCCTCACGGAGGATCTCGCTGCCGGCCTGCACGTTCGCGAGCACGGTGGGCTCGTAGAAGGATCCGACGCCCTCCACCGCCTTGCCGCCGGAGAGCAGGGTCGCACCGCGCTCGACGGCGTCGCCGACGAGTTCGGCGGCCTTGGCGACCGCGTCGTCGTCGATCAGCGGGCCGATCGTGACGCCCTCCTCGGTGCCGCGACCGATCTTCATCGTGTTCACGCGCTCGGTGATGCGACGCGCGAACTCGTCGGCGACGTCCTGGTGCACGATGAAGCGGTTCGCGGCGGTGCAGGCCTGGCCGATGTTGCGGAACTTCGCCGCCATCGCACCGTCGACGGCTTTGTCCAGATCCGCGTCCTCGAAGACCACGAACGGGGCGTTGCCGCCGAGCTCCATCGACACGCGCAGCACGCCCTCCGCCGCCTGGGCGATGAGCTTGCGTCCGACCTCGGTGGATCCGGTGAAGGACAGCTTGCGCAGCCGCGGGTCGGCGATGATCGGGGCCGACAGCGCCGAGGACCGTGAGGTCTGCACGACGTTCACGACGCCGGCGGGCAGGCCCGCCTCCTCGAGCAGCTTCACGAAGTAGATCGTGGTGAGCGGGGTCAGTGCCGGGGGCTTGATGACGACCGTGCAGCCTGCGGCGAGCGCGGGCGCGATCTTGCGGGTGGCCATCGCGAACGGGAAGTTCCACGGGGTGACGAAGAACGACGGACCCACGGGGCGCTGGGACACGACCATGCGGCCGGTGCCCTCCGGGTTCAGGCCGTAGCGGCCGGAGATGCGCACGGCCTCCTCGCTGAACCAGCGCAGAAACTCGCCGCCGTAGCCGACCTCGCCGCGGGCCTCCGCCAGGGGCTTGCCCATCTCGACGGTCATGAGCAGCGCCAGGTCCTCCTTGTGCGCCTGCACGAGGTCGAACGCACGGCGGAGGATGTCGCTGCGGGTGCGCGGCGGGGTTGCGGCCCACGCGTCCTGAGCGGCGACGGCGGCGTCGAGGGCGCGGATGCCGTCGGCCGGCGACGCGTCGGCGATCGTGCGCACCACCTCGTTGGTGGCGGGGTCGTGCACGTCGAAGGTCTTCTCGCCCTCGGCGGCGACCCACTCGCCGGCGATGTAGAGCCCGGTGGGGACGCTCTCCAGCAGGGTCTTCTCCAGATCGGTCATGCGATCCTCCTTGTCAGATGCTTCGATTCTCTTGCGATCGGGTGGTGCGGATCCGGTCAGGATCCAGAGTCTGCGCTGTCGTCCAGGCGTGTGCGCGGTACGACGATCATGGGGACGGGGATGACGTCGAGCATCTTCGCCGCGGTGGAGCCGAGGAACAGCCTCCGCGGCTGCGCGAGCCGGCTGGATCCGACCAGGATCAGCTCCCCCGGCAGCCACTCCAGCCGTGCCACGGCCTCCTCCACGGTGTCCCCGGGCGCCCGCTCGAGCTCGGCGCGGACGCCCGCCGGCAGCTCCATCTCCGCACGGGCGAGCACGTCGTCGCCGTGCGCCGCGCTCACCAGCCGGATGGCCTGCGGGTCGAACCCGCGCGGCACGTCGAAGGCGACGAGCGAGACGAGTCGCAGCGTCGCTCCGGTCGCGCCGGACAGGGCCACGGCGGCCTCCAGCAGCACATCGGCACCGGGGCGGTTGCCGATCGCGGCGGTGATCCGCGAGATCGGCGCCTGCACGTCGGCGCTGTGCGCGAACCCGGCGGGCGCCAGCGCCACCGGGATCGGCGAGGAGTGCAGCAGCGCCTGCGCGACGCTGCCCATCCGATGCAGGCCGATCGTGGCGCCGTTCGCCGCGCCGACGACGATCAGATCCGCCTCGAGCTGCTCGCCCGCGAGCACGAGCCCCTCCGCGAAGGAGTCGTGCACGCGCACGTGCGCGGTGTGCGCGACGTCGGCGGGGATCATCTCCTCCGCAGCGTCGAGCCACTGCCGCGCCTGCCCCTGGATGGGGCTCTCACGCACCGCCTCGGCCGCGGACGTGTCGCCGTGGCCGGGCAGGACGATGAGCACGTGCAGGTGCCGCTGCGTGGCGCGGGCGAGGCGCACGCCCAGCGCCAGCGCGTCGGAACCGGTCTCCGTCGCCGTGTAGCCGACGACGATGGAGGTGGTCATCAGACCTCAGCCGCCTCGGCGACGACGGCACCGGCCGCGTCGTCCGCCGCGGTGTCGTCGCCGCGGTCGGCCTGGAGGATCTGCGCGGCGGCGAGGCGCCCCATCCGGATCGCGCCGTCGACGTGCTGATAGCCGGCGCCGGCCAGGTCGGAGCACGCGAAGTGGATCGGCCCGACGGAGGCGCGCAGGTCCTTGCCGTAGCGGTGCAGGCCGCCCATGTCGAAGCTCGCCGCGTACGCGCCGCGGGTCCACTCCTCGGTGCCCCAGTCGCTCTCGTAGTACACCACCGGGTTCTTCGCCTCGGGACCGTAGTAGTGCGCGAGGGACTCCAGGATCCGCTCCTTGCGCTCCTCGGCGGGAAGCGTAAACACGTCATCGGCGTTCTGGTCGCTGACGAAGCCGACCAGGGTGCCGCGCTCGTCACCGTGGTTGGTGTTGTCGTACGCCTCGTGCACGAGCTGGTAGGGGCTGAACGCGGTGCCGGACAGTCCCTGCTCGCGCCAGAACGGGCGGTCGTAGACGGCGTGCACCTTGATCACGAAGCCCATCGACAGGTGCTGGTGCATCTGGTGCTGGCGGCGCGGCAGCGAGGGCACGAACGAGATCCGGTCGTAGAGCACCGGCGCGTGCGCGAGGATCGCGTAGCGGGCGCGCACGGTGAGGGAGTCGGTGGTCGCGGTGACGCCGCCGGTCCCTGAGCTCGTCGAAGGGTCCCACTCCAGGGTGCGCACGGGCTGGTTCAGCAGCACGTCGTCGCCGAGGCGCTCGGCGAGCAGCAGGGGCACCTGCTGCAGTCCGCCCACGACGCGCTTGTCCAGGATGAAGTCGGCGTCGACGAGGTGCGAGTACGAGCCGGCGGATGCCGCCATCAGCAGCGACTGCAGCAGCGAGAACGCGTGCGTCGGCTTGGTGAGCATCGCGGATCCGGTCGCGAACGCCAGATTGCGCACGGCCTCGTCGTCATCGCTCTGCTGGCGCAGCCACGCGTCCCAGGTGATCGAGTCCCACTCGGCGGCCTTCGGGTGCGCGTAGGGGCGGTCCGGGTCGATCTCGGCGACCATGGCGTCGAGGCGCTCGGTGATCTCGGCGATGACCTTCTCGGTCTCGGCCGACACCGGGAACATCTCGCCCGTGAAGCGGTGCAGCGCACCGTCGGGGCCGACGTAGACGCTGTCGCCCTCGCGGTAGCGGCTGAAGGTCTCCAGCCCCAGTTCGTCGATGGTCTCGATCAGCGCATCCTGGTCGGGCGAGACCCACTGACCGCCGATCTCGAGCATGGCGCCCTCGATGACGTCGGTCCAGAGCCGGCCGCCGACCCGGTCGCGGGCCTCCAGCACCACGACCGACAAACCCGCCTTGCGCAGTTCGTTCGCGGCGGTGGTGCCAGCGGCGCCCGCTCCCACGATGAGCACGTCACGGGTGATATCGGCCAATTTCCAACTCCTTCATCGGATGCGCACCTGCGGTGCGGATCGGGATCATCGGACGCGCGTTCCTGCGCGGTGCAGGCGGTGCCGCGTCTTTGTCTTGCTTGTCGTGCAGAAAAGTTGCCGGGCGCGATCCAGCATCCCCCGATCCCGATCGCGCCCGGACGTGTCAGGCCCCTGCGGAGGAGGGGTGCGCCGCGAGCGCGGCGGCGATGACGTCGAGACCCTCGTTCAGGATGTCGTCGCCGATCGTCAGCGGCGGGAGGAAGCGGATCACGTTGCCGAACGTGCCGCAGGTCAGGACGATGACGCCCTGGGCGATCGCGGCCTTCGCGACCGCGCCGGTGAGCGCCGCGTCCGGGGCGCCGGTCGCGGGATCCACGAACTCGGCGGCGATCATCGCGCCGTGGCCGCGGATGTCGCCCAGGCGCGGGTCGGCGGCCTGGATCGCGGAGAGGCGCCCCTTGAGCAGCGCGCCGATCTCGGTGGCGCGCTCCAGCAGTCCCTCGGTCTCGTAGGCGTCGATCGCGGCGAGCGCGGCGGCGCAGGCGACCGGGTTGCCGCCATAGGTGCCGCCGAGGCCGCCGGAGTGCGAGGCGTCCATGATCTCGGCGCGGCCGGTGACGGCGGCCAGCGGCATGCCGCCGGCGATGCCCTTCGCGGTGGTGATCAGGTCGGGCTCGATGCCGAAGATCTCGCTGGCGAACATCGCCCCGGTGCGGCCGAAGCCGGTCTGCACCTCGTCGGCGATGAAGACGACGCCGTTGGCACGGCACCAGTCCACGAGCGCGGGCAGGTAACCGTCGGCGGGGACGATGAAGCCGCCCTCGCCCTGGATGGGCTCGATGATGACCGCGGCGAGGTTGTCGGCGCCGATCTGCTTCTCGAGCTGCAGGATCGTGCGCGCTGCGGCCTCGGCGCCGGACAGCCCGTCGCGGAACGGGTACGACGCCTGCGCACGGTACACCTCGGGGGCGAACGGGCCGAAGCCGCTCTTGTAGGGCATCGCCTTGGCGGTGAGCGCCATGGTCAGGTTGGTGCGGCCGTGGTAGCCGTGGTCGAAGGCGACGACGGCCTGACGGCCGGTGTGCTTGCGGGCGATCTTGATCGCGTTCTCGACGGCCTCGGCGCCCGAGTTGAACAGCGCGGTCTTCTTGGCGAAGGCGCCGGGGGTGAGGCGATTGAGGGCTTCGGCCACCTCCACGTACGACTCGTACGGGGAGATCATGAAGCAGGTGTGGGTGAACTGCGCGGCCTGCGCGGCGATGGCCGCGGCGACCTTCGGGTGCGCGCTGCCGACCGTGGTCACGGCGATGCCGGATCCGAGGTCGATGAGCGAGTTGCCGTCGGCGTCGACGACCACGCCACCGCCCGCGGCGACCGCGGCGACCGGCACGGTGTGCCCGACTCCGGCGGGGACGGCCGTGGCCTTGCGGGCGAGGATCTCGGCCGAGCGGGGGCCGGGGAGCTCGGTGACGAGGCGGCGCTCCTGGGGAAGGGAGGGGCCGCCGAGGGGAAGGGTGTCAGCCTGCGCGTCGATGGTGCTCATGGCCTCGAGACTACGGAGGCCGTCGCCCGGCAGCATTCGCCATCGCGTACAATCTGGATCACGATTTCGCCGATTCGGCCACACCCTGAACGCCCCCCAAGGAACAACGCCATGGACCAGCAGCCCACGCTGCGCACCCTGCTCGGCCGCCGCGATCTGCATCTGCAACTGGTCGGATCCGAGGCCGCGCTGCCTGCCGGATCCCTGGATCGTCCCCTCCGCTGGGTGCACAACTCCGACCTGACGGACCCCACGCCCTTCCTCGCCGAAGACCTGGCCCTGCTCACGACCGGCACCCAGTTCGCCGACGACGACCCGTCGGGCGCGGACGCCTACGTGCACCGGCTCGTCGACCGTGGCGTCGTCGGACTGGGCTTCGGCACCGAGGTGCATCGCAGCGGCATACCGGCCGACCTCGCCACCGCTTGCGCGGCGGCGGGCCTGCCCCTGTTCGAGGTGCCCTACGGCACGCCGTTCATCGCCGTGGCGCGGGCGCACTCCGAGGCCATCGCCGCGCAGGCCTACGCCCGGCGCACCTGGGCGCTGGAGACCCAGCGCGCCCTGTCGGTCGCGGCGCTCCGCCCGCACGGGCTGGAGTCGACGCTCACCGAGCTGTCGCGACGGCTCGGGTGCCGGGTGGGCATGTACGACGCCGCGGGGCAGCTCGCGCACGAGCATCCCGCGGGCGGCCCCTCCCCCGTGGTCGCCGCCGCCGCGGCCGACCTCCTGGCCCGCGGCAGCTCCGCGAACCGCGTGGTGCAGGACGGCGACGCCGCGCACACGCTGCTCACCGTGGGGCGCGCGGGGCATCTGCGCGGCGTCGTCGCGATCGCGAGCGGCACCCTGGATCCCGAGACGCGCACCGTGGTGACCTCCGTCATCGCGATGGCCGGGCTGTCGCTCGAGCAGAGCGAGCAGCTCGCGCGGAGCCGGCGACGGCTGCACCGGCAGCTGCTCGCCTCGCTGCTCTCCGACGACCCGACCCTGGCCCGGCGCGTGCTCGGCGCCCTGCCGCCGGCCCCCGTGGTGGTCGCCGTCGCCACCGGGCAGCGCCAGGGCACCGTCATCGAGTGGTGGGAGCGGCAGCGCGGCGACGCCGCCCCGCCCGCGTTCCTCGCGGAGTCCGACGACGGACTCGTGATGTGCCTGAGCGTCGCCGACGCGGGGGTGCTGGACGAGGTCGCCGCGCGCACGGAGGTGCGCATCGGCGTCTCGGCGCCCGAGGAGTACAGCGGGTTCTCGCGGGCGCACGCGCAGGCGCTCACCGCGCTGCGCCGGGGCGCCGAGGGCGTGACGCACTATGCGGACAGCGCGGGGTCGAGTGTGCTGGCGGCGTTCGCCACGGACGAGGCGCGCCTGATCGCCGAGTCCCTGCTGGCTCCCCTGCGCCAGCACGACGCACAGGAGGGGGCGGAGCTGGAGCGGTCGCTGCGGGTGTGGCTCGAGCACGACACCCGCCTGGAGCCTGCCGCGGCCGCGCTCGGCGTGCACCGGCACACCCTGCGCGCCCGGATCTCCCAGGCGGCGTCGATCCTCGGCGGCGACCTCGGATCCTTCCCCGCGCGCGCCGAGCTCTGGGCAGCCCTGCGGACGGCAGGCGACTGATCGGATCCGCCGCCCGAATCGGTCCCCGAGCGAGCCCAACGACGTCCTTCGTCTCGCTGCGCTCGCTCAGGAACCGGCGGATCGCCCACCACCGGAGGCGCCCGGCTATCGGTATATCGATCTCGTGTGAGAACGCGCGCGCCTCCTTGACACGGCATCGCCGCCGCCCATACCGTCTCGCCGTATGCTTCCTCGGCGCCCGTCGCCGACCCGAACGGGAGGACCACCGATGAGACGCTCCGCCACGCTGCTGCTGGCCCTGACGCTCGCCGCCGGCGTTCCGCTGGCCGCCGCTGCCCCGGCCTCGGCGGCCCCGGGCTGTCCGCCGGGGCATGCCGGTGAGCTCTCCGCCGCGGCCGTGCACGGCGCCAACGTCCTCCGGTGCGCGCTCGAACACGTCACGGTGCGCAACGGCGCCGCCGCCGCGGAGATCCCGGAGCCGGGGATCACGGTCGAGTCCGACGCCCTGACCACGGAGCCGGGCACCGGCGACTACCTGCGGATCTCGGTGTCGGACACGGGCGACGTCGAAGTCGTGACCGACGAGAGCGCCGCCGGGCACGGCTCGCACAAGTCCGCCGGCGACGGCGCGACCACCGGCACGACGAGCACGACATCGTCCTACAACCGCTGCTCCGACCCCTCCTACGTGCTGCTGACCCCGCGCTGGACGCCGCCGGCCATGTATGTGAACAGCACGGACGGGCTGCCCGCCGGCGTGTCGCCGGCGACCTTCCGGAGCATCGCCGCCGCCTCCTACGCCACCTGGACGAACCAGACCAACGACTGCGGAATGCCGAGGACCGCAGCGGTCCCCGGCGGCGTGCTGAACGGCGCCTACCGGTACCGCGCCAACATCGGCGCGACCGGCTCCTGCGGCACGCGCGACGGCATCGACGTGCTGGACTTCGGCAATCTGCCGGGCTCGGCCCTCGGGCTCACCTGCCGGTGGTGGACCTCCTCCGGTGTGCGCCTCGAAGGCGACACGCGCCTGGACGACTCGATGCGCAGCTGGGTCACCACGGCCGTGGGCTGCAGCGGCGCGAGCTACGACCTGCAATCGGTCCTCACTCACGAGCTGGGCCACTACATCGGCCTCGGTCACGCGACCGAGTATGGCGGCAACGACCTCACGATGAGCCCCTACGCCACTGCCTGCAACACGTCCGCGCGCGTGCTCGGCGAGGGCGACGTGCTCGGGATCCGGGCTCTCTTCCCCTGATCGGATCCGGCACCCCCCTGATCCGCTCCGGCACCCCCTGATCGGATCCGGCACTCTCGGCGACCGCGTGTCCGGGCTGGAACGCCGCCCGCCCCTCCCTCCTCCGCTTCTTCCGAGTCGTCCCCGCCAGCGCACCCCATGGGCTCCGCTGGCAGGGACGACGCGGAAGGAGCGGGGCGGTCTCAGGCCGGGGCGTGCGCCTCCAGGAACTCGTACACGTCGGTCGTGTCGACGCCGGGGAACGCGCCTGTGGGCAAGGTCGCCAGCAAGGTGCGCGGGGTGCGCACGTTCGGCCAGGACTGCTCGCGCCAGCGCGCCTCGAGGTCGGCCGGCGCGCGGCGGCAGCACACCTCGACCGCGTGCTTCGAGACGCCGCGGTGGGGCGTGTCCCGCCCGATGAACCACTTCGTGTCGTCGAAGCGCACCCCCACACTCACCGAATGCAGGCCCTCGCTCGACGGCTCCACGCGCGCGGTGCACCAGTAGGTGCCGTTGCCGGTGTCCGTGTACTGGTAGTACGGGTTGAACCGGTCCTCCTCCTCGAACACGACCCGGCTGGTCCACTTGCGGCAGCACATCTGCCCCTCGATGGATCCGAGCCGGTCGGTCGGGAAGTTGACGTCGTCGTTCTCGTACGCCTTCGTGATGGTGCCGGACTCATGCACCTTGAGGAAATGCACCGGGATGTCCAGGTGCCGGGTGGCGAGGTTCGTGAACCGATGCGCGGCGGTCTCGTACGACACCGAGTAGGCGTCGCGGAGGTCCTCGATCGAGATCGCACGGCGCTCCTTGGCGTCCTTCAGCACGGGCACGAGATGCTCCTCCGGCATGAGCAGCGCACCGGTGAGGTAGTTGGTCTCGACCCGCTGCCGCAGGAACTCGGCGTAGCTGTGCGGCTCGGAGTGACCGAGGATCCGGCTGGACAGCGCCTGCAGCACGGCCGTGCGGGCATCGCCCTTCCCCGGCACGCGGCTGGAGAGATACAGCCGCCCGTGTGCGAGGTCGGCGACGCTGCGCGTGGACTGGGGCAGATCCGGCGCGTAGTGCAGGGTGAAGCCGAGGTGCGCGGCGATGTCGCTCGCCGCGCGCTGCGTGAGCGGTCCGCCGGGATGATGCACCGCCGCGAGGATCTCCGCCGCCTTCTTCTCCAGGTCGGCGAAGTGGTTGTCCTGACGGCGCATGAGATGGCGCAGCTCGACGTTCGCGCGGCGGGCCTCCTCGGGCGTGGCCGCGCGCTCGTCGCGGAGCTTGTCGATCTCTCCGTGCAGGGCGAGCAGCGCCCGCAGCGCCTCGTCGGGAACGGTCTTCGAGATCCGGAACGGGGCGATGCCGAGCGCCTGGAACGTCTGCCCCTTCATCGCGCGCTCGACCGCGATCTCCATCGCGGCGCGCTCGTCGAGCGGCTGCTCGGCGAGGATCTGGTCGATGGTCGTGTCCAGCGCATGGGCGATCGCCTGCAGCTGGGTGAGCTTGGGCTCGCGCTTGCCGGTCTCGATCATCGACACCTGGCTCGGCGCCCGGTCGATCTCCGCCGCGAGCTGCTCGAGCGTCATCCCCCGCGCGGTGCGGAGCTGCCGGATGCGGCGCCCGATCGTGAGCGCGTCGACCTCTTCTGCTATGTCCGTCTCCTTCGGAATCCTTGAGCGCCCCCGAACCCCCGAACGCGACTCTCCTCCGGGGTCGTTGAGCGAGGACGCCGAAGGCGACCGAGACGAAACGCGGCACATCGAGGTGCGACGTTTCGTCTCTGCGTTTCGACTCGCCTGCGGATCGCTCAACGACCCCGAGTCGACCTGATTCTGTCACGAAAACAGAAATCCAGCCAAACTTCTCCCCTGATTTGGTAGGGACGAATCCGGATCTTCACACAGAGTGGGTCTCACACCACCCCGGCTACTTCGACAGGCTCAGCAGCCGATGCCGGACCGGATCCATTCACGGAGGAGACAGATCATGACCATTCCCACTGCGTCGCCGACCGCCCCGATCCGGACCGTCGGCGCAGCCGTCCCCGGCACCGAGGGCCCCGCGATCCATATCACCGGCCCGATGCACGAGCGCTACGGCGAGATCCTCACCCCCGCCGCCGTCGCGTTCCTCACCGAGCTGCACCACCGCTTCGGAGGCCGCCGTCACGACCGCCTCGCCGATCGGATGCGTCGCCGCTTCGAGATCGGCAACGGGCACGACCCGCGCTTCCGCGACGACACCCGACACATCCGCGAGGACGCCGACTGGCGCGTCGTCGGCGCGGGGCCGGGGCTCGAGGACCGCCGCGTGGAGATCACCGGCCCGACCGACCCGAAGATGACCATCAACGCGCTGAACTCCGGCGCCAAGGTGTGGCTCGCCGACCAGGAGGACGCCACGAGCCCCACCTGGGGCAACGTGATCGGCGGCCAGCTGTCGCTGCGCGACGCGATCCGCGGCCGTCTGACGCACACGAGCGCGGACGGCAAGGAGTACCGCGTCACCGCCGAGCAGACGCCCACGATCGTGATGCGCCCGCGCGGCTGGCACCTGCCCGAGAAGCACCTCGAGTTCACCGACCGCACCGGCCGCCGGATGGACGCCTCGGGTTCGCTGGTCGACTTCGGCCTGTACTTCTTCCACAACGCGCAGGCCCTCATCGACGGCGGCCGCGGCCCGTACTTCTACCTCGCCAAGCTCGAATCGAGCGAGGAGGCGAAGCTGTGGAACGACGTGTTCACGTTCAGCGAGGAGTACTTCGGGATCCCCCGCGGCACGATCCGCGCGACCGTGCTGATCGAGACGCTGCCGGCCGCGTTCGAGATGGAGGAGATCCTGTTCGCGCTGCGTGAGCACTGCGCGGGCCTGAACGCCGGGCGCTGGGACTACATCTTCTCGATCATCAAGAACTACCGCGGTCGTGGCGCCCGGTTCGTGCTGCCGGACCGCAGCGAGGTCACCATGACCGTGCCGTTCATGCGGGCCTACACCGAACTGCTCGTGCAGACCTGCCACAGGCGCGGGGCATATGCCATCGGCGGAATGAGCGCCTTCATCCCCGACCGGCGTGACCCCGAGGTGACCGCCCGGGCGATCGAGAAGGTCGCCGCCGACAAGAAGCGCGAGGCCGGCGACGGCTTCGACGGGACCTGGGTGGCGCACCCCGACCTGATCCCCACCGCGCAGGCCGAGTTCGCCGCGGTGCTCGGCGAGCGCCCCCACCAGCTCGACCGGGACCGCTCCGACGTGCAGGTGCGCGCCGAGGACCTGCTCGACGTGCGCATCGGCCGGCCGATCACGGCCGACGGCGTGCGCGACAACGTCTCCGTGGCGATCCGCTACCTCGAGGCGTGGCTGCGCGGCCTGGGCGCCGTGGCGATCGACAACCTCATGGAGGACGCGGCGACCGCCGAGATCAGCCGCTCGCAGGTCTGGCAGTGGATCCACCAGGGCCAGGCGGCCGAGGACGGCGCGCAGATCACGACCGACTACGTCGAGGAGTTGATCACCGAGGTGCTCGCCGAGACTCCCCGCACCCACGGCGACCGCTTCGACGATGCCGCGGACCTGTTCCGCGAGGTCGCGCTGCAGCCCGAGTTCCCGGCGTTCCTGACGCTGCCCGCCTACTCCCGTTTCCTCGTCGAGACCGCCTGAGCGCTCGACGTCCGACCCCTCGCCCACGAACGAAGGAATGACCATGACCCGCTACCAGGAGGACATCGACGCCATCCAGGCCTTGAAGGCGGAAGCCGGATCCGGATGGAACGCCATCGACCCCGAGTCCGCAGCCCGCATGCGGGCGCAGAACCGTTTCCGCACCGGACTCGAGATCGCGCAGTACACGGCCGACATCATGCGCCGCGACATGGCGGAGTACGACGCCGACTCGTCGCTCTACACCCAGTCGCTCGGCGTCTGGCACGGCTTCATCGGACAGCAGAAGCTCATCTCGATCAAGAAGCACCTGAAGTCCACGAACAAGCGCTACCTCTACCTCTCCGGCTGGATGGTCGCCGCCCTCCGCTCCGAGTTCGGGCCGCTGCCGGACCAGTCGATGCACGAGAAGACCGCGGTCCCGGCGCTCATCGAGGAGCTCTACACGTTCCTCCGCCAGGCCGATGCCCGTGAGCTCGACCTGCTCTTCACGCAGCTCGACGCGGCCCGCTCCGCCGGCGACGAGACCGCGGCCGAGTTCATCCAGTCCCAGATCGACGACTACGAGACCCACGTCGTCCCGATCATCGCCGACATCGACGCCGGCTTCGGCAACCCCGAGGCGACCTACCTGCTCGCCAAGAAGATGATCGAGGCGGGGGCATGCGCGATCCAGATCGAGAACCAGGTGTCGGATGAGAAGCAGTGCGGCCACCAGGACGGCAAGGTCACGGTGCCGCACGAGGACTTCATCGCGAAGCTCAACGCCGTGCGCTACGCGTTCCTCGAGCTCGGCATCGACAACGGGATCATCGTCGCCCGCACCGACTCGCTCGGCGCCGGGCTCACGCAGAAGCTCGCCGTCACGCACGAGCCGGGCGACCTCGGGGACCAGTACAACGCGTTCCTCGACGTCGAGGAGATCTCGGAGGCGGACCTCGGCAACGGCGACGTGGTGATCAAGCGCGACGGTCGGCTGCTGCGGCCCCGCCGCCTCGCCAGCAACCTCTACCAGTTCCGCCCGGGGACCGGCGAGGAGCGCGTCGTGCTGGACTGCATCACGTCGCTGCGCAACGGCGCGGATCTGCTCTGGATCGAGACCGAGAAGCCGCACGTCGAGCAGATCGCCGGCATGGTCGACGCGATCCGTGCCGAGATCCCGAACGCGAAGCTCGTCTACAACAACAGCCCGTCGTTCAACTGGACGCTGAACTTCCGCCAGCAGGTGTTCGACGCGCTCTCGGAGCAGGGCGCCGACGTCTCGCCCTACGACCGCGACAAGCTCATGAGCGTCGAGTACGACGACACCGAGCTGGCGCGTCTCGCCGACGAGAAGATCCGCACCTTCCAGCGCGACGGATCCGCCCGCGCCGGCATCTTCCACCACCTCATCACGCTGCCGACGTACCACACGGCCGCGCTGTCGACCGATGACCTCGCGAAGGGCTACTTCGGCGACGAGGGGATGCTCGCGTACGTCCGCGGCGTCCAGCGCCGCGAGATCCGCGGCGGCATCGCGACGGTCAAGCACCAGAACATGGCCGGATCCGACCTCGGCGACAACCACAAGGAGTACTTCGCCGGCGACGCGGCGCTCAAGGCCGGCGGTCAGCACAACACGATGAACCAGTTCAGCTAACACCCTCACAACGGGGTCGTTGAGCGAGCACCGGCGCAGCCGGAGCGAGACGAAACGCCGCACCCTCACGAAAGCACCACCCCCGGACGTTGAGCGAGCGAAGCGAGACGAAACGCACCGCCCCGCATAGAGCACTGCGTTTCGTCTCGGCCGGCTCCGCCGTCCTCGCTCAACGACCATGTGGGCCGTGAAAGGATCCACCGCATGACCTCCACCGCAGACCTCTACGACGAGCACGGCGACGCCCTGCAGTCCCTCGCCCTGCAGCTGCGCGACTTCGGCGGGCGCCTCGCCTTCGAAGGCCCCATCCGCACGGTGCGCTGCTTCCAGGACAACCAGCTCGTGAAGGACCTGCTCGCCACACCCGGCGACGGCGCCGTGCTCGTGATCGACGGATCCGGATCCCTCGGCACCGCGCTCATGGGCGACCTGATCGCGGCGAGCGCGGTCGCGAACGGCTGGGCGGGCGTGCTCATCCACGGCGCGATCCGGGACAGCGCGGCGATCGGCCGGCTCGCCCTGGGCGTCAAGGCGCTCGGCACTAATCCGCGCAAGAGCGGCAAGGCGGGGACGGGGCAGGTCGACGTGATGCTGCGGTTCGGCGACGTGGAGTTCTGCCCCGGCGCCCGGCTCTACGCCGACGAGGACGGCGTGCTCGTCGAGCGCTGACACACCCCGCACGGTCGCGCCCCACCAGCGCGGAAGTCGGGGCGGATGCCTCATGTGCGGACGTGACCGCCGCACGAGAGTGGATCCATGTCCACCGCATTCACACCTCAGGCCGCCTCCGCCGACGCGAGCGAGCGCCCTCGGCTCCCCGAGGGCGACGGCGAGCGATTCACCGGATTCGGCGTGCTCGGCCTGGCGTTCCGCGGTGGCGACTGCCTCGCGCTGCGGGTGATGACCCGGACGAGCATCGGTCCCGGCTACCGGGCGGTCTGGCATCGCGCTCCGGACGGGGCCTGGCACATGTTCGTCACCGCGGATCCCGCGCACAGCTGCCCGCGCTACTTCAGCGCCGCGGCGTCGTACGAGCACGTGCCCGAGATCGGGCTGCAATGGCTCGACCCGGCGCGGCTGCACGTGCGGATCGCCGACGTGCTCGACTGGGAGATCACCCTGCGGGCCACGCCTGCGACCCGGACGATGTCCGCCCTCGGATCCGCCCTTCCCGCGGCCGCCCGCCGCAGCGATCCCCTGCTCGGTGCGATGGGACCGATGACACGGCCGCTGCTGCGCACCGGCCGGATGCGGATGGTCGGCGCCGCCCCCAACCGGCAGCGCTTCCAGGTCGTGCCCACACGGATCTGGCGGGTCGCGGAGAGCAGAGCGTCCGTCGACGGACGGGATCTCGGCCCGATCGGAGCGCTGGACCGGCAGAGCAGGCTCGGCGACTTCTGGATGCCGCAGCGCGGGCTGTTCTACGTCGGGGACGCCCGGTTCAGCACCTTCGATCCCGCGGCGCACACGGCCGTGATCGCGTCCGGCGGCGGCCGCGCCGCGGACGCACGGGCCCGCTGATGTCTCTGGCACTGCAGGAGCGCGTCGCCGACAATGGACCTGTGGGCGCGACAGCCGGTGCTCCGACCCGGGGCGAGATGATCGCGGCGGTCTCCGTCACGATCGACCTGGGTCTCGGCCAGCCCGCGGAGCACATGATGCGCGCGGCGCTTCTCGCCGACCGGCTCGCCGGGCGGCTGGGGCTGGACGACGAACAGCGCGGCACCGCCTACCAGGCGACGCTTCTCATGTGGATCGGCTGCACGGCGGACTCGCAGGAGTACGCGCGCTGGTTCGGCGACGACATCGCGGTGCGCAGCGCCTCGTATCTCGTGGACTGGTCGGGACTGCCGTTCCTGCGCTTCCTCGTCGAGCACGTCGCACAGGGCCGTCCTCTCCGGCAGCGCGCCACCACCCTCGCCGCGCTGATGATCGATTCGCGCGGCAGCCTCGGCACGCTGCTGCACTCGCACTGCCTGTCCGCGGCATTGCTCGCCGAGCGGCTGGGGCTCCCCGGCACCGTGCAGGACGCGGTGTCCGCCGCCTTCGAACGCTACGACGGGCAGGGGCTGCCCCGTGCGCTCGCCGGAGACGCGATCCCGATCGCGATGCGGATCGCACAGCTCGCAGACACCGCCGAAGTGCACCATCGGCTGGGCGGAACGGAAGCGGCGGTCCGCATGGCCCGCGAGCGCCGGGGCGGGCAGTTCGATCCCGCGATCGTCGACGCGTTCACCGCCGACGCCGCCACGCTGCTCGACATCCCGCACGGATCCGCCGCGTGGGCAGCGGCCATGGATTGCGCCCCCGATCGGGACGACGTGCTGCACGGCGACGCGCTCGACGCGGCCGTCGCCGCCATCGGCGACTTCGCCGACCTGAAGTGCCCGTTCCTTGTGGGACATTCGCGCGGCGTCGCCGGGATCGTGGGCGCCGCGGCCCGCGAGATCGGAGTGCCGGCCGACGAGGTCACGGCACTCCGGCGCGCGGCGCATCTGCACGACATCGGGCGGCTGGGCGTGTCGAACCTGATCTGGTCGAAAGCCGGCGCTCTCGATGACAGCGACTGGGAGCGGGTGCGGATGCATCCGTACCTCGGCGGCCGCGTGCTCGCGCGCATTCCCGGCCTCTCCGCCGAAGCCACCCTGGTGCGCGCGCACCACGAGCACCTGGACGGCAGCGGCTACCCCGCCGGCACACCCGGCACGAGCCTCACCCGGTCCGATCGTCTGCTCGCGGCGGCCGTCGCGTTCCGGGCGGCGACCGAGCCGCGTCCGTACCGTGCCGCGCTCGGGCCGGACCAGGCGATCGCGCGCCTGCACCGGCGCGTGGCCGCCGGGCACCTCGACGGGGACGCGGTCGCCGCGGTCGCGTCCGCGGCGACCGGGGCCGTCGGCGTGCGGACCGCGCGCCCGGCTCTTCCCGCCGGGCTCACTCCCCGCGAGGCCGAGATCCTGACGCTCGTCGCGCAGGGACGGAGCAACCGCGAGATCGCCGCGACCCTGACGCTGAGCGAGAAGACCGTGCGCAACCACGTCGAGCACACCTACGCGAAGATCGGAGTCTCGAACCGGGTCGGGGCGAGCCTGTTCGCGATCGATCACGGCTTCGTCGGCCGCATGGTGTGAGCGACCGCGGATCGGGGACGTCATGACACGAGTGCTCGCCACGGCCTATGCGATCGTCGCTTATCTGGCCTTCCTGGCCGTGATCGTCTGGGCGATCGCATTCCTCGCGGATCTGGGACCCTGGACGGCCGTGGACCGCGGTCCGGTCGCCGCGCCGCCGATCGCGGTCGCCGTCGATCTCCTGCTCATCCTCGTGTTCGCGCTGCACCACTCGGTCTTCGCACGGACGTCCGTGAAGCAGCGGCTCTCGCGGCTGCTCGCATCCCGCATCGAACGCGCGACGTACGTGCTCACGGCCAGCGTGCTGCTGGCTCTCGTGCTGTGGCAGTGGCGACCGATCCCGGCGGTGATCTGGCACGCGCACGCCGAGCCCTGGCGCGCAGCGCTCTGGGCCGTGTTCGCGGCCGGCTGGCTGATCGCGATCGGCTCGACGTTCATGATCGACCATCTCGACTTCGTCGGGATCCGGCAGGCCGTGTCCGGCACCTCCCGGGCCGCAGTCTTCCAGGTCCGCTGGCTCTATGCGCTGGTGCGGCATCCGCTCATGCTCGGCCTGCTCCTGGCGTTCTGGGCCGCGCCGACCATGACGTGGGGGCATGCGCTGTTCGCCGCGGCGTTCAGCGCCTACATCGCGATCGGCATCCGCTTCGAGGAGCGCGACCTTCACGAGGCGCTCGGCGAGCCCTATCGCCGGTATGCGCGGCGCACCCCCGCGCTCATCCCGGGGTTGCGCCTGCGGGGCCGGTGAGTCGGCCCGCGGATCCCACGACGGGAGGCCCGCGGAACTCACGACGGGATGACCGCAGTTCCCGGGTGCTGCTCGAAGATGAGCTGGGTCTGGGTCTGCCCGAGCGCCGGGACGGATCCGAGGTGCGTGCGCAGGAAGTCCCGCAGCCCGGGAACGCTCCCGCAGGCGACGTGGATGACGAGGTCGTGCACGCCGCCGATCAGGTAGACGCGCTGCACGCCGGGGATGGTGCGCAGACGGGCCGTGATGGCGGGCACCTGGTCGCGGGCGTCGTCCTTGACGGCCACCATGATGAGCGCCTCGACGCCCGCCCCGATCGCGACCGGGTCGAGCTCGGCGTGATAGCCGCGGATCGCACCGGCCTCCTCCAGCGCCCGCACACGGCCGTGGCAGGTCGAGCGGGGAAGGCCCACCCGCGCGGCGAGCTCCTTGTTCGACAGGCGCCCGTCGCGGGCCAGCTCGTCCAGGATCCGCCGATCCGTCGGGGTGAGCCGGATTCCGTCCGCCATTGCGCCTCCTGGAGCGTCATCGATCCGGTGATCCATCGCCGGAAGCCCCGATTTTCGGACTTATGCCGGAATCCTATGCGATTCTTCGACGATTCGACATCATGGATCCTGATCGCGCCGGCCCCGGCCGGTCACGCCGGATCCGCGCGCCGGACCCCTGACCGAGGAGGATTCCACGATGACGGACCCCGCCGCCCAGAGCACCCGCGAGCAGTGCGAGGAAGCCGACCGGAACGACCCGCTGGCCGCCCTCCGCGAGAGATTCGCTCTCCCGGACGGCATCGTCTACCTCGACGGGAACTCGCTCGGCGCGCTCCCCCGCGACGCCGTGGCCCGGGCGGCCGACGTGGTGACCCGGGAGTGGGGCGCCGACCTCATCGGCAGCTGGAACAAGAACCACTGGTTCGCGCTGCCCCTGCGGATCGGCGAGAAGATCGGCCGGCTCATCGGCGGCGGCGCGGGCGAGTGCGTCGCGACCGACACCACCTCGATCAACGTCTTCAAGGCGGTCTCGGCCGCGATCCGGCTGCAGCAGCAGGATGCGCCCGCGCGCCGGGTCATCGTGTCGGAGCGGGAGAACTTCCCCACCGACCTCTACATCGTCGAGGGCCTGATGGCGCTGCTCGACCGGGGCTATTCCCTGCGACTGATCGACGCCCCGGACGACCTGGACGCCGCCCTCGACGAGGACGTCGCCGTCGTGCTGCTCACCCAGGTGAACTACCGCACCGGCCACCTCTGGAACATGGCCGACGCGACGGACCGGATCCATGCCGCGGGCGCCCTGGCCGTCTGGGACCTCTGCCACTCGGTCGGCGCGGTGCCCGTGGCCGTCGCGGACGCCGGCGCCGACTTCGCCGTCGGCTGCACCTACAAGTACCTCAACGGCGGCCCAGGCTCCCCCGCGTTCTTCTGGGTCGCCGAGCGCCATCTCGACCGGGTCGAGACGCCGCTGACCGGCTGGTGGGGGCACGACCGTCCGTTCGCGATGACCGACTCGTACGCTCCGGCGCCTGGCGGGCGGCGTTTCCTCGTGGGCACCCAGCCGATCCTCTCGATGGCGACCATGGAGGTCGGCCTCGACATGCACCTCGAGGTCGACCAGGAGGCCCTGCGCCGCAAGTCGCTCGCGCTGACGACGCTGTTCATCCGGCTCGTCGAAACGCGGCTCGCGCATCACCCGCTCACCCTGATCACCCCGCGCGAGGAGGCGCGGCGCGGCAGCCACGTGTCGTTCCGGCACCCCGAGGGCTACGCCGTCATGAAGGCGCTCATCGCGAACGGCGTGATCGGCGACTACCGCGAGCCCGAGGTGCTGCGGTTCGGGATCACCCCGATGTACCTCGGCTGGACCGACGTCTGGGATGCGGTCGAGACGCTGCGTCGCGTGCTGGATGACGAGCTGTGGCGCGCGCCCGAGTTCCAGGAGCGCGACGCGGTCACCTGACCGGCGACCGGTGCGGACTGCTCCCCGCGGTCCGAGATCCGATCCCGGATCCGCATTCCGGATCCGGTTCGAGCGGGCCGCGCTGCCGGCGCCGCCGCCTACGCTGGGGGCATGGAACCGCAGACCGTTGCGCGCACGCTGCTCGAAGACCTCGCGGACGAGTTCCTGCGCGACTACCCGCGCGGAGCGCGGCTGCTCGCCGTCGCCAGCCCGTCGCCCCGCCGTTCCGCGGTGTTCGCCGACGACCTCGCCGACGTCCTGCGCGCCCGGGGCATCGCCGTCACGGTCGCCGCGCAGGGCGACCGTGACGAGGCCGGCCTGCGCACGGACATCGTGTCGCCGTTCCGCGACGCCGGCGCGAACGCCGTCGAGATCGTCCCCGGCACGACCGGCCTGCTCGCCGAGCGCACCCGGGGACTGTGGCACTTCTCGGTGTGGCTCATCGACGGCGACGAGGTGCCGCACACAGCGGCGACCGCGCTGGTCGACGTGACGGATCCGGAAGCACCCGCGCGGCGCCTGGCCGACTACTGCGCCGTCCCGCCATCGTACCTGACCTGAACGGCATCCTCGACCCGCTCCGCACACCTGTCTTATTTGTCTACTTTCGCTAGACTTCTACCATGAAGACGATCAGCGTCGGCGAGCTCCGGCAGAATCCCACCGCCGCCCTCGATGCGGTCGAACACGGCGAGACCTTCATCGTGACGCGACACCGCCGCGAGATCGGCCTGCTCACGCCGCTGCCGCGCCGCCGTCCCGTCACCGCTGACGACTACCGCGCCATGATCGCGGCGACGCCCGTCGATGCCAGCTGGACGGAGGAGTTGCGGGCAGATCGGGACGAGTTCGGTGAGGGTCGCACCGCGTGAGCGCAGAGATCGCCCTGCTCGATACGAACGTCCTGATCGCTTTCCGCGAACCGGGGGAAGAACCTGCCGATCTCTCCGGATTCGAAGACCTCAGGGTCAGTTCGCTCTCGCTCGCCGAGCTGGGGAAGGGCCTGCATGCGGCCGGAGATCTGGCGACGTACCGGCTGCGATCCGAACGGCTCCGCTGGACGCGCGCCACGTTCGGCGAGGGAGTGCCCTTCGACGATCGGTGCGCGGACGCCTACGAGCATCTCCTGCTCGAGCTCGCGAACAAGGGCCGACCGGTTCGTTCCCAGATGCTCGATCGCATGCTCGCGGCGACCGCTCTCGCGCACGGCATGACCCTGGTGACACGTGATCTCCGCGTGTTCGCCGACCTCTCCGACCATGTGCGCATCCTGCAGCGCTGAGCCTCCCTCCGCTTTTTCACCTGCGCCGCCCGCTCGCGCCCCGGACGGAGATCGGCGACGCACGGTCGCCGCGCCCCTGTTCGCCAAGACGGAGAACGACGCCTGCGCTTTGTACGTCATGGCCATTTCGCCCGTCGGGCGCCCGGGTACGCTGGTGGCGTGACCGAACGCGCGCCTCTCTCCCGCAAGCTGTCCGCCATCGCCGAGTCTGCGACCCTCAAGGTCGACACGAAGGCCAAGGCTCTCAAGGCCGAAGGCAAACCCATCGTGTCCTATGCCGCGGGCGAGCCCGACTTCGCGACCCCGCAGTTCATCGTCGACGCGGCCGCCGAGGCGCTGAAGAACCCGGCAAGCTACCGGTACACGCAGGCTGCGGGCCTGCCCGAGCTGCGCGAGGCGATCGCCGCGAAGACGCTGCGCGACTCGGGTCTCGAGGTCTCCCCGTCGCAGGTCATCGTGACCAACGGCGGCAAGCAGTCGGTCTACCAGGCGTTCCAGGCCGTGGTGAACCCGGGCGACGAGGTGCTGCTGCCCGCGCCGTACTGGACCACCTACCCGGAGGCGATCCGCCTCGCCGACGGCGTGCCGGTCGAGGTCTTCGCCGGCGCCGACCAGGACTACAAGGTCACCGTCGACCAGCTCGAGGCCGCCCGCACCGAGCGCACGACCGTGCTGGTGTTCGTCTCGCCGTCGAACCCGACCGGATCCGTCTACTCCCCCGAGGAGACCAAGGCGATCGCCGCCTGGGCGCTCGAGCACGGGATCTGGATCATTTCCGACGAGATCTACCAGAACCTCACCTACCCTTCGACAGGCTCAGGGACCCGCGTGAAGGCGACCTCCGTCGTCGAGGCGCTGCCCGAGGTCGCCGGTCAGACCATCCTCGTCAACGGCGTCGCCAAGACCTACGCCATGACGGGCTGGCGCGTGGGCTGGATGGTCGGCCCCGCCGACGCGATCAAGATCGCCGGCAACCTGCAGTCGCACCTCACCAGCAACGTGAACAACGTCGCTCAGCGCGCCGCGATCGCCGCCCTCAACGGGCCGCAGACCGAGGCCGAGCAGATGCGCGAGGCGTTCGACCGCCGCCGCACGCTGATCGTCGCCGAACTGTCGAAGATCGACGGTCTCGTGGTTCCGAACCCGACCGGCGCGTTCTACGTCTACCCTGACGTGCAGGGCCTGCTCGGACGCACCTGGGGCGGCGTGACGCCGACCACCTCGCTCGAGCTCGCCGACCTCATCCTCGAGCAGGCCGAGGTGGCCGTCGTGCCGGGAGAGGCGTTCGGCCCGTCCGGCTACATCCGCATGTCGTACGCGCTCGGCGACGACCAGCTGCTGGAGGGCGTGCAGCGCCTGCAGCGCCTGTTCGCGTCCTGATCCGAACCGCACGCACGATCCCGAGGCCCCGCATCCCGCTCCGGATGCGGGGCCTCGTCACGTCGCCGACATCGCGGTCGGAGAGCGGAGAGGCTGCGGGGGAGTCCGGTCATCCTGCGAGCGTACGCCCCGTCCCGACCTCACCCGAGCAGCAGCATGGCGCCGAGCAGTATCGGCACGCAGCCGATCGTCGTGAGGAACACCGTGTCCCGCGAGATCGCCTCGCCGACGTCGTAGCGCTGCGAGTAGTTGAACACGTTCTGCGCGGTCGGCAGCGCCGCCAGCACGACCACGATCAGCACGGCGTGCGCGGACAGCCCGAACGCGAACTGCGCCAGCAACCACGCGATCGCAGGCATGACGAGCATCTTCAGAGCGCTCGCGAGCAGCACATCCCGACGGTGCCCCGCAGTGCCGAGCACCCTCTGGCCGTGCAACGAGATGCCGTAGCCGATCAGCAGCACCGGCACGCAGGCGTTCGCGAGCAGGGTGATCGGCTCGATGACGATCGGCGGCAGCCGGATCCCCAGCACCGAGACCAGCGTCCCGAGCGCGGATCCCAGGATGATCGGGTTGGTCGCCGTACGCACCACCGTGCGCCACACCGACGTGCGTCCGCTCGTCACGGTGTCGAGGATGGTCAGCGAGACCGGCGTGAACACCAGCAGCTGCATCAGGATCACCGGCGCGGGGTATGCCGCGCTGCCCAGCAGGTACAGCGAGAGGGGAATGCCGATGTTGTTCGAGTTCACCTGCCCCGACGAGAGAGCGCCGATCACGGTCTCGCCCACGCTGCGCTTCCAGACGAGCCTCGCGACCAGCGCGTACGTCGCGATCACGACGAGTGCCGCGAGCGCCGAGACCGGCAGCAGCGCGGAGAAGAGCACGTGCGCGTCCGCCTGCGCCAGCACGCTGAACAGCAGGAACGGCGACAGCACGAAGAAGGTGAGCCGGCTCAGTACCTCGCGTGCGTGCGTGCCGAGCAGATCGATGCGCCCGATCACATACCCGACGAGGATCGCGAGCCCCACGACGGCGAACCCGGTGAGTGTGGCGAGCACCGCAGGCCTACAGCTCGACGTCGACGAGCACGGGCTCGGGCTGCAGCACCAGGCCGAACTCGGAGTGCACCCGGCTCTGGATGAACCGGGCGAGCTCGGCGAGCTCGGCCGCCGTCGCCCCTCCGCGGTTCGTGAGGGCGAGCGCATGCTTGGCGGAGACGCCGGCGCGCGAACGCGGCAGCCTGAAACCCTTCCCGATGCCGGCGTGCTCGATGAGCCAGGCCGCACTCACCTTCACGTCGCTCGGCGGCGCCTCGGGTTTGGGCGCCAGGCCGTAGTACGAGTCCAGCGGGATCACCGTCACCGTGTCGAGGTCGGGCGTCACCGGCCAGCGCGGGCATTCCGGCGGCAGCGTGCGCGCCACCGACTCGGGGACGATCGCGTTCTGGAAGAAGGATCCCGCGCCGTGCGTGTCGGGATCCTCCGGGTCGAACAGCATCCCCTTGGCGGCACGGGTGGCCAGGATCTGCTCGCGCACCCAGGCCGGCGGCACGGGGTCGTCGGTCGTGAGCTGCAGCGCCCGGCGCAGCTGCTCGCCGCGCACCACGCGTCCGGCATCGCCCGTGACCGCGAGGTCGAGGGTGACGGAGAGGATCACGGCACGGCGCTCGGCGACAGATCCGTAATGGTGCTTGAGCACGGAGGTGCGGAAGCCGAGCCCGAGGTCTGCGGCAGGGGTCGTGACCACCTCGCCGGAGTGCTCGTCGAGGAGCTCGACCTCGACGAGCGTCTCCTGGATCTCCTGCCCGTATGCGCCCACGTTCTGCACCGGAGCGGCACCGACCGTGCCGGGGATGCCCGACATCGCTTCGATGCCGGCGTAGCCCCGCTCGACGGCGTAGGCGACGAGCGCATCCCAGTCGTGCCCGGCCTGTGCGCGCAGCCGGATCCGTCCCGGGTGCGGCGAAGGCAGCTCCTCGATCCCGCGCGTGCGGATGCGCACGACGGTGCCGTCGAACGGCGCATCCCCGGCGAAGAGGTTGGATCCGCCTCCGAGCACGAACCACTCGTCCCCGCCCGCCCACACCTCGCGCAGGACCGCGACGAGCTCGTCCGCGCTCTCGGCGTCGATCATGCGCGCGGGGGCGGCGCCGGTCTGCAGCGTGGTCAGCTCGGCGAGTCGGATCGGCTCGATCTCCGCCATCTCAGAGGCCTCCTGGCCGACGGCCAGACGGGCAGGCTGCGGAATTCGAGGCCTCCCGCCGAGACTTTCGCATCAGAGGGAGTCCGCCGCCACCCGCAGCTGGGCCTTGACGAGCACGGTGGTGTCGGCGTGCTTGACGACGAGGTCGATGCGCACGGCCGTCTCGTCGACCGCCCCGACCTTGGCCGTGACCGCGACCTCGGCGCCGGCCTGCGGATCGACCACGACCGGGCGGGCGAAGCGCACGCCGTAGTCGAGCACGCGGGCGGCGCCCGGAAGGGCCGCGATCGCGACCGACGAGGCGACGCCCATCGTCAGCATGCCGTGCGCGAGGACGCCGGGCAGGCCGACCTCGGCGGCGACGTCGTCGCGGTAGTGGATCGGGTTGAAGTCGCCGGAGGCGCCAGCGTAGCGGACGAGCGACTCGCGCGTCAGGTGCACGGTGCGCTCGGCGATGATGTCTCCGACGTTCACGCGGCGGCCCCCTCGTTCTCGGCCGGGGCGTCGCTGACGAGCAGCACCGAGGTGGCGGTGACGACGTGCGCGCCGGCGGCGTCGCGGATCTCGGCGTCGCTCGTGATCATCGCGGCGGGACCCATCGCGCGGATCCCGGTGACGGTCAGCTGCGCGGTGAGCTCGTCGCCGGCGACGATCGGCCGGGTGTAGGCGAAGCGCTGCTCGGCGTGGATCGTGCGCGACAGCACGATCCCGGAGTCCTTCAGGCCGAGCAGCTGCTGCAGCGTGAGGTCCTGGATGACCATCGCGAAGGTCGGCGGGGCGACGACGTCGGAGAACCCGAGCGCCTGGGCGGCCGCCACGTCGGTGTGCTGGGGGGCGTCGGCGAACACGGCGCGCGCGAACTCGCGCACCTTCTCGCGGCCGACGAGGTAGGGGGCCGTCGGCGGGAACTCCCGGCCGACCAGTTCAGGATTCACGGGCACCCCTCGATCCTATCGAGCCGCCCGGAACGCGGCCCTCTTCGCTCCCGTCGCAAAAGATGTCGTTCTGCGGTCGTCAGAGCGACATCTTTTGCGACGGGAGCGAGCGGGCACGCTCGGAACGCCGCGTCAGGCCGTGCGGGGGCGGCGGCCGCGGATCGCCTTGAGCGCCATCTGCGCGGCGATGAAGACCAGATAGGCGGCGAACAGGATGTTGCCGAGGAGCGGATCCACGATGGTCGCCAGCCATGCTCCGAGCGCCGTGGTGGTGCAGGCGGAGATCCCCACGAACGCCGCGGCCGTCAGGTCGACGTTGCGGTGCCGGATGTTCCCGATCGTGCCGGAGATCGCCGTCGGGATCATCATGAGCAGCGACGTGCCCTTGGCGACCAGATCGCTCGTGCCGAAGGCGAGCATCAGCACGGGCACGACCACGATCCCGCCGCCCACGCCGATGAGGCCGGCCAGGATCCCGGTGCCGAGTCCGACGACCAGCAGCAGCAGCGCGGTCAGCCAGGTCACCTCGAACACCGCGTCCCGCGAGGGGATCACGACGAAGAGCATCACGATCACGATCGCGAGGAATCCGACGAAGCACCAGCGCAAGGCGGTCTGCGAGATCCTGGTGAGCAGCCGGGTGCCGATCTGCGCGCCGACCACGGATCCGATCGCGAGCAGGAGCGCGGGGATCCACGCGACCGCATCATGCACGGCGTAGGAGATGACTCCGACCGCCGCGGTGGGCACGATCGCCGCCAGCGAGGTGCCGGCGCCGAGGCGCTGGTCGAAGCCGAGCAGCAGCACCAGCAGCGGGACGATGACCGTGCCGCCGCCGACGCCGAACAGGCCGGACAGGATCCCCGCGGCGAGCCCGATCCCGATGAAGGACGCGTAGGCGCGCGGCCCCCGCATCCGCTCGACGGCGCCCTCGCCCATGCTCACTCCCGTCCGCCGCCCTGGCGGAGCAGCATCGTCCAGCGTAGTCGGGCGGGCTCCGTGCCCTGTGGAACCGCCCCGGGCCGGCGTCCCTGTCGAACCGCTCGGACCGGCGTCCCTGTCGATCGGCTCGCCACGAGCCCGCGACATTCTGCACACGGTGGGACGATCTGCACACGGCGGATCCCTGGTGCCGCGTGTGCAGATCGTCACAGGCTGTGCAGATCGTTGCGCCCCCTGGAGCGGCCCGGGACCGGCCCGGCCGCGCCCCTGGCCCGGTGGCTGCGGCCCCCGTCGTCGCGCCCCCGGCAAGCTCAGTGCCCCACGAACCGCGGCGGGCGCTTCTCCTGGAACGCCGCGAAGCCCTCGCGATAGTCGGCGGTGTCGCACAACGCCGCCTGGGCGGCGTTCTCCTGGCGCATCGATGCCCAGAGCCCGAGACGCTCGTCGCGGAGGGCGGCGACGAGGCGCTTGCTCGCGACGAACGCCGCGGTGGCGCCCTCGGCCGCGCGCGCCGCCGCGGCGAGCGTCGCCGGGAGCACATCGTCGGCCGGCATCGCCTGGGAGAACAACCCCGCGGCCACGGCCTCGGATCCGCTCATCAGCCGGCCGGAGTAGACGAGGTCGAGGGTGCGGTGGGCGCCGAGCCGCTCCACGAACAGGGCGTGCCCGCCCGAGTCGAGCGTCGCTCCGAGGGCGGCGAACGGGGATCCGATCCTCGCGGTGTCGGCGACGTAGACGACGTCGGTCGCGATGAGCAGGCCGAGGCCCACGCCGAGGCAAGCGCCCTGCGCCGCCGCGAAGGTCGGCGCCGGGAACGCCGACATGCGCTGCAGCACGGGCGTGACGATCCCGTCGAGATAGCCCCTCACATCGTCGTCGCGCGGGTCGACGCCCGAGATGTCGCGCCCCGCGCAGAACGCCCGGCCCTCACCGGTCAGCACGAGGGAGCGCACCCCGGCGCGCTCGGCCTCGACGTAGGCGTCGCCGAGGTCGCGCACGGCCTGCTCGTCGAGCGCGTTGAGCTTGACGGGGTTGTTCAGGGTGAGGTGCGCGACGGCGCCGTCGATCGCGAGGTCGATCATGGTTCTCCTTTGTCCCTGAGCTTGTCCTTGGTTCTGAGCTTGTCCTTGGTCCCTGAGCTTGTCCTTGGTTCTGAGCTTGTCCTTGGTCCCTGAGCTTGTCGAAGGGCCGTCCCTGAGCCTGTCGAAGGGCGGCGCTCAGACGTCGTAGTCGACGACGACGCGGTCCGTCGTGGGGTGGGACTGGCAGGTGAGCACGTAGCCGCGGTCGAGCTCGTCCTGCTCGAGCGCGTAGTTCTCGGTCATCGTGACGGATCCGTCGACGAGGCGCGCCCGGCAGGTGCCGCACACGCCGCCCGCGCAGGCGAACGGCACGTCGGGACGCACACGCAGCGCGGCGTTCAGGATCGACTCGTTCGCCGACACGGGGGTGTCCACGGATCCGGACTGGCCGTCGAGGGTGAACACGATCGTGCGCACGGGCTCGTCCTCGCGCAGCTCGATCGGACGCCCGGCCTCCGGGCGCTCCTGCCCGGGATCCCCCGTGGTGAACAGCTCGTAGCGCATGTGCGCGGACTCGACGCCGATGTCGGCGAGGGTGTCGCGGCACAGCTGCACGAGATCGAACGGCCCGCACAGGAACCACTCGTCGACCGTCGCCGGCAGCACGAGCGCGTCGAGGATGCCGCGCAGGCGCTCCTCGTCGATGCGGCCGGACAGCAACGGAGCCGAGCGCTGCTCGCGGGTGAGCACGTGGTGCACCGCGAAGCGCGCCGGGTAGCGGTCCTTCAGGTCGGCGAGGTCGTCCAGGAACATCACGTCGGTCGCCCGGCGGTTCGTGTAGACGAGCGTGAAGCGGCTGGTGTCGGAGCGCGCGAGCACCGTGGCGGCGAGCGCCATGAGCGGCGTGATCCCCGACCCCGCGGCGATGCCGACGACGTGCACCTCGTCGAGCGCGGCGAGCGCCGAGGTGAAGGCGCCCTGCGGGCTCATCACGTCGAGGCTGTCCCCCGCGTGCAGCTCGGTCTGCGCCCACGTGGAGAAGCGACCTCCGCGATCGCGCTTGATGGCGACGCTGATGGTCCCCGAGCCCGTCGAAGGGTCCCGCACCGGCGGCCGGCACAGGGAGTAGGAGCGCCGCACCTCGTGCCCGTCGAGCTCCGCGCGCAGCGCGACGTGCTGTCCGGCGAGGTAGTCGAACTCCCCGGCGAGCTCCTCCGGCACGGCGAAGGTGACCTCGATCGCGTCATCGGTGAGCGGGCGCACCTCCTGCACCACGAGCGTGTGGAAGCGGGCGCGGCGGCGCGGCGGCGAGCCGGATCCGCCCGCCGCCGATCCGCCGACGACGCTGTTCAGCAGCGCCCCGGCGATCCGCTCGGCGGCCTCCGCGGCGACGGCGGGGACGGGCGGCGCGGATCCCAGCTGCCACAGCCTCCGGCCGCCGGAGGGATGCGCCATCAGATCACCTTGAAGTGGTCGAAGGGCTCGAGGCACGCGCGGCACTCGTAGAGCGCCTTGCACGAGGTGGAGCCGAAGCGGGAGAGCTCGCGGGTGTCGAGGGATCCGCAGCGCGGGCAGCGCACGCCGAGCGCGATGCGCACCGGCCCCTGAGCCTGCCGCAGCGCCGCGCGTCCGCTGGGCGGGGCGATGCCGTACGCGGTGAGTTTGCGCTTTCCCTCGTCGCTCATCCAGTCCGTGGTCCAGGCGGGCGCGAGCACGAGGCGCACCTCGACGTCGCCGAAGCCGGCCCTGGTGAGCGCGAGCTCGACGTCGTCGCGGATCGTGTCCATCGCCGGGCAGCCGCTGTAGGTCGGGGTGATGTCGACGCGGATCCGGTCGCGGTCGACGGAGACGTCGCGCAGCACCCCGAGGTCCTCGATCGTCAGCACCGGCACCTCCGGATCCCTGACCGCGGCGGCCACCGCCCAGGCCCGGTCCCTCGCGCCCCTCCACGGGGTCGTTGAGCGAGCGGAGGGAGACAACACCCTCCACGGGGTCGTTGAGCGAGCGGAGCGAGACGAAACCCTCCACGGGGTCGTTGAGCGAGCGGAGCGAGACGAAACGCGGTCAGTATCACGCCGCGTTTCGTCTCGGTCGCCTCCGGCGTCCTCGCTGAACGCCCCCGAGAGCACAGGCCCGGTCACCACGTCGCCCCCGGATGACGGCGGGCGAGCACCTGCATCTCGGACAGCAGGTGGCCCAGCCCGGCGGCGTGGGATCCGTGTCGTCCGCCGCCCGCCGAGGTGCCCTTCGCGCCCCGAGTCCCACTCCCGCCAGCGCTGGCGCGCTGCCCGGAGCCTCCGGACCCGGGGGCCCTGCTCAGGGACCGGAGTTCTCCGTCCAGCTCGGCCTCGGCGAAGACGGCGTCGATCACGGCGTCGAAGCCGGCCCGCAGCGAGGAGGGCCGCACCGCGGCGTCGCCGAGGCGGTCGATGAGGGCATCGTCGCGGAACAGCTCGGCGGCGTACGGCCACACGTCGCCGAACGCGCGGACGATGCGCCGTCGCGACTCGTCGGTGCCGCCGGCCAGGCGCAGCGTCCACTGCACGGCGTGGTCGCGGTGGTAGTCGACCTCCTTCACCGCCTTCTCGGCGATCGCGGCGAAGGTCGGATCCGTGCTGGCGCGCAGGGCGGAGTACAGCTCGAGCATGTACGTGCTCACCAGCAGCTGCCGTGCGATCGTCTGCGCGAAGTCGCCGTTGGGCTGCTCCACAAGCCAGCAGCTGCGGAACTCCGCCTCGTCGCGGAAGTAGGCGAGGTCGTCCTCGCTGCGCCCGTCCCAGGATCCGGCGTAGCGCAGGAAGGAGCGGGCATGCCCGAGCAGGTCGAGGGCGATGTTGCCGAGCGCGACGTCCTCCTCGAGCTCGGGGGCGTAGGTGATCCACGCGCCGAGCTGCTGGGAGAGGATCAGCGCGTCATCGCCGAGCCAGAGCGCGTACTCGGCGATGTCGGCGGAGGCCGCGCGCTCCCCGGATCCGGTGAGCTCCTCGGCCAGGGCGAGCGCGTCGACCGAGACGTCGCCGTGCGGCGTTTCGATTCGGTCGTCCGCTGCACTGCCGTCTGGTTCCTGAGCGAACGAAGCGAGACGAACGGCGCTCGACGACCCCGTTGGGGCGCTCCACGACCGGTCTACGTGGACGCTCACAGGTGCGGCACCCCCTCGGAGGCCGTGTAGTACACGGCGTGGCGGTAGTTCTTGCCGGCCGGGCTCTCGAAGAATGCACCCTTGTCGTCGGGGTCGCTCGTGGTGATCGCGTCGGCCGCGACGACCCACACCGAGGTGCCCTCGTTGCGCCGGGTGTACAGGTCGCGCGCGTTGCGCAGCGCCATGTCTGCGTCGGGGGCGTGCAGGGATCCGACGTGCACGTGGCTCAGGCCGCGGTTCGCACGGACGAACACCTCGAACAGGGGCCAGCTCTCCTCGGGGGACGCTCCGGGGGTCGTCATCACGCCGCTCCGATTCCGGTGGTCGAGCGAGCGGAGCGAGACGAAACCCGGGCGTACTCCGCGGCCGCCTCGCGCACCCAGGCGCCCTCGGCGTGCGCGTCGCGACGGCGCTGCAGCCGCTCGGCGTTGCAGGGTCCGTTGCCGCGAACGACCTCGAAGAACTCGTCCCAGTCGATCTCGCCCATCGCGTATTGCCCGGTCTCCTCGTCGAAGCGGAGTTCCGGATCCGGCAGGGTCACGCCGAGGATTTCGGCCTGCGGCACGAGCATGGCGACGAAGCGCTGACGCAGATCGTCGTTCGAGAAGCGCTTGATCTTCCACTGCATCGACTGCGCGGAGTTCGGGGACTGGTCGTCCGGCGGGCCGAACATCGCCAGCGCCGGCCAGTACCAGCGGTTCACGGCGTCCTGCGCCATCGCGCGCTGCTCCTCGGATCCCTGCATGAGGGTCAGCAGGATCTCGAAGCCCTGCCGCTGGTGGAAGGACTCCTCCTTGCAGATGCGCACCATCGCGCGTCCGTAAGGACCGTAGGAGGCGCGGCACAGCGGCACCTGGTTGCAGATCGCGGCACCGTCGACGAGCCAGCCGATCGCGCCCATGTCGGCCCAGGTCGGCGTCGGGTAGTTGAAGATCGAGGAGTACTTGGCCTTGCCGTCGATGAGCTGCTGCATCATCTCGTCGCGCGTGATGCCGAGCGTCTGCGCGGCGGAGTAGAGGTAGAGCCCGTGGCCGGCCTCGTCCTGCACCTTGGCCATCAGGATCGCCTTGCGCTTGAGGCTCGGCGCCCGGGTGATCCAGTTGCCCTCCGGCTGCATGCCGATGATCTCGGAGTGCGCGTGCTGGGAGATCTGGCGGATGAGTGTCTTGCGGTACGCCTCCGGCATCCAGTCGCGCGGCTCGATGCGCTGCTCGTTCTCGACGAGTTCGTCGAACAGTGCCTGGGCGTCGGCGTCGGGCGCCTGGGCGTCCGGACCCTCGGCCGAGGCCACGGGGGAAACAGTCATCGTCGACTCCTGAATGAATTACCTACCGTTCGTACAGTAATTATGGCACACTCGTATCGTTCGCAGAAGGACGACCTTCCCGAACCCCACCGCACCGGATCCGCGCCGCTCCGTTCGAAGGAGAACAGATGACCGACCCCGTCGCCGACCTGCGTCCGATGATGCGGCGCGATCGCGCCTCATCCGCCCTCGGCATGCGCGTCGAGATCGACGAGCCCGGCCGCGCGGTGGTCTCGATGACCGTGCGCGACGACATGCTGAACGGCTTCGACATCACCCACGGCGGGCTGGTCTTCGCTCTCGCCGACACGACGTTCGCGATCGTCTGCAACGAGGACGAGAAGGTCACGGTCGCCGCGGGCGCCGACATCACGTTCCTGAAGTCCACACGCGCGGGGCAGGTGCTCACCGCCTCCGGGACGCGCCGCGCGCGCAACGGCCGCACCGGCCTCTACGACATCACCGTGACCGACGAGACCGGCGACGTGGTCGCCGAGTTCCGCGGCCGCTCGATCACCACGAACCGCCCGCTTCCCGAGGAGAACTCATGACCGACACCGTCGTCGGCGCCGCGCACAACGACGCGGCCACCGCTCTGTCCGCCGACGAACTGCGCGATCTGCAGCTGGAGCGCCTGCAGTGGTCCGTGCATCACGCGTACGAGAACGTGCCGTTCTACCGCCTGGCGTTCCAGAAGGCCGGGATCCACCCCGACGACATCCGCACCCTCGCCGATGTCGCGCGCCTGCCGTTCACCACCAAGAGCGACCTGCGCGAGTACTACCCGTTCGGGATGTTCGCCGTGCCGATGTCCGACGTGCGCCGGATCCACGCCTCTTCGGGCACCACCGGACGCCCCACCGTGGTGGGCTACACCGAGGCGGATCTGGACAACTGGGCGGATCTCGTCGCGCGGTCGCTCCGCGCCGCCGGGGTGCAGCCGGGCTGGAAGGTGCACAACGCCTACGGCTACGGCCTGTTCACCGGAGGTCTCGGGGCGCACGCGGGGATCGAACGCCTCGGCGCGACCGTGATCCCGATGTCCGGCGGGCAGACCGCGAAGCAGGTGCAGCTCATCCACGACTTCGAGCCCGACGCGATCATGTGCACGCCGACGTATCTGCTGACGATCGCCGATGCGCTCGAGGGGGCCGGGATCGACCCGCGATCTACGTCGCTCAAGGTCGGCATCCTCGGTGCGGAGCCGTGGACCAACGAGATGCGCCACCAGATCGAGCAGCGGCTGAACATCGACGCCGTCGACATCTACGGCCTCAGCGAGGTCATGGGACCCGGTGTCGCGATGGAGGCGGCGGCCACGAAGGACGGCCCGCACATCTGGGAGGACCACTTCCTGCCCGAGATCATCGACGCCGAGTCCGGCGAACCGGTGCCTGACGGCGAGCCGGGCGAACTCGTGTTCACCTCGCTCACCAAGCAGGCGTTCCCGGTGATCCGCTACCGCACCAGGGACCTCACCCGCCTGCTGCCCGGATCCGCCTATCCCGCCATGCGACGGATGGAGAAGGTCACCGGACGCGACGACGACATGATCATCCTGCGCGGCGTGAATCTGTTCCCCACCCAGATCGAGGAGATCGCGCTCGGCATCGAGACGCTCACGCCGCATTTCATCCTGGAGCTCACCCGCCAGGGCCACCTCGACGCCCTGACCGTCCGGATCGAGCGCCACCCCGAGATCGACCCGGCGAGCGCCCGCGCCGCGGCAGAGGTGCTGAAGCTGCGGATCAAGACCTCGATCGGCACGTCGGTGGACGTGCAGGTCGAGGAGCCCGGATCCCTCCCCCGCAGCGAGGGCAAGTACAAGCGCCTGTACGACCTGCGCTGAGTCCCACCCCCGCCGGGTTCGTCGAGCGAGCACCGCCCCCGGACGTTGAGCGAGCACCGCTCCCCGGACGTTGAGCGAGCGAAGCGAGACGAAACGCCGCACCCTCCGAGGCGGCGGCGTTTCGTCTCGGTCGGCTCCGCCGTCCTCGCTCAACGAGCCTGGAACGACGCCCGTCGTGAGGCCACGCTCCAGCCGCGGATGGCCTCCAACCCGCCCGAGATGAAGGCCGCTCGCTTCGCGTGGCTCCACCCTTGGATCCGCTTCTCCCAGGCGAACGCCTCATCGACGCGTTCGAACTCGGCGTGCCAGACCAGCGTCACGGGCAGCCGGCGGCGCGTATACGCGGCTCCTTCGCCCGCGGCGTGCTGCTCCAGCCGCCGTTCGAGATCATTCGTGCTGCCGGCGTAGAACGTGCCGTCACTGCACTCGAGAATGTACGCGAATCCGGTCATGTCGAGACGATAGCGGCAACCTCCGACACGCCCCTCGGGGTCGTTGAGCGAGCGAAGCGAGACGAAACGCGGCACCCCGCAAGAGCACCACGTTTCGACTCGGTCGGCTCCGCCGTCCTCGCTCAACGACCCCAGAAGAACAACCGCGCAACCATCCCCCACCCCCGGCCGTTGAGCGAGCGGAGCGAGACGAAACGCACCGCACCCTCGCAAGAACACAGAGCACCACGTTTCGTCTCGGTCGGCTCCGCCGTCCTCGCTCAACGGCCCCCCAGAGGAAACCCGGCTCCGCCGTCCTCGCTCGACGACCCCAGGGAAGGGCGATCCCCGCCGTCCTTGCTCGCCCGCCCCGAGGCGCCGTCAGGCCGGGGACCGTTCCTTCTCCACGAGCGTCAGCACGTCGTAGGTCGCCACGATCTCGTCGCGCTGGTTGTGGATCACCGCGTCCCAGCGCACCTCGCCGTAGGCGTCGGTCTCGCGCGGCGTGATCTGCTTCGCGGTGAGGGTCACGCGGATCGCGTCGCCGGGCTTCACCGGCGTGACGAAGCGCAGGTTCTCCAGCCCGTAGTTGGCGAGCACGGGCCCGGGCTCGGGCGAGACGAACAGCCCCGCCGCCCACGACACCAGCAGGTAGCCGTGCGCGACTCTCCCGCCGAAGAAGGGGTTGGCCGCGGCGGCCTCCTCGTCCATGTGCGCGTAGAACGTGTCGCCCGTGGAGTAGGCGAAGGCCTCGATGTCCTCGAGCGACAGCTCGCGCAGGCCGGACTCCACCTGGTCCCCGAGGCGCAGCTCCGCCAGCGACTTGCGGAACGGGTGCACCGCGCGATCCGTGCCGGCGCCGGTGTGCCAGACGCCCGTGATCGCGGTGAGGATCTCCGGGGTGCCCTGGATCGCCGTGCGCTGCATGAAGTGCATGACGGCACGGATCCCGCCGAGCTCCTCGCCACCGCCCGCGCGTCCGGGGCCGCCGTGCACGAGGTGCGGCACCGGGGATCCGTGCCCGGTCGACGTCTTCGCGTCGTCGCGGTTCAGGAACAGCACGCGCCCGTTGTATGCGGCGATGCGGGTGAGCAACTCGGTCGCGACCTCGGGATCCCTCGTGGCGACGCTGGTCACCAGGGATCCCCCGCCGCGTCCGACGAGCTCCGCGGCCTCGGCCACGGTCGAGTACCCGAGCACGCTCGAGACCGGGCCGAACGCCTCGATCTCGTGCACGGCGGGCAGGGTCGTGTCGGCGAAGCCGAGGAGCATCGGCGCGACGAACGCACCCTCTGGAGCCGGTCCGACACCGCCGTCGGCATGCACGACGGCCGGCGCTTCGACGGAACCGAGCAGCAGCTCTCCCCCGGCGGCTTGGAGGGCCGCGACCTGGCGCAGCACCTCGTCGCGCTGCGCCATCGAGACGAGCGGCCCCATCGTGACGGACTCGGCGTGCGGGTCGCCGATCACGACGCGCTCCGCGATCTTCGTCCGAAGGGCCTCGACGAGCGGATCCACGAGCGCGGCGGGGACGATCGCGCGACGGATCGCCGTGCACTTCTGCCCCGCCTTCGCGGTGAGCTCGATCATGAGCTGCTTCACGTAGGCCTCGAACTCCGGGGTGTCCGGGGTCGCGTCGGGTCCGAGCACCGAGGCGTTGATCGAGTCGGTCTCACTCGTGAAGCGCACCCCCTCGGCGGCCTGGGCGCGCAGCCCCGCCGCGGTCGAGGCGCTCCCGGTGAACGCGACGAGGTCGCCGAGGCGGAGCAGGTCGAAGATCCCGGGAAGGGACCCGCTGACCAGCTGCAGGGATCCGTCCGGCAGCAGTCCGGAGTCGACGAGGATCCGCACCCAGGCCTCGGCGATGTAGCCCGTCGGAGTCGCCGGCTTCACGATCGACGGCACGCCGGCGAGGAACGCCGGGGCGAACTTCTCCAGCGCACCCCACATCGGGAAGTTGAACGCGTTGATCTGCACGGCGACACCGAGCAGGCGCGTGTAGACATGGCGGCCGAGGAAGGATCCGTCCTTCGAGAGCGGCTCGACCGGGCCGTCCAGGATCACTCGCGCGTTCGGCAGTTCGCGACGTCCCTTGGACGAGTAGGTGAACAGCACGCCGATGCCGCCGTCGACGTCGGCATAGGAATCCCTGACCGTGGATCCGCTGCGCTTGGAGAGTTCGTACAGCTCGTCCTTGTGCTCGGTGAGCACCACGGCCATCTGCTTGAGCAGCAGCGCGCGCTGATGGAAGGTGAGCGCGCCGAGGCTCTGCTGGCCGGCTGTGCGGGCGTAGGCGACCGCTCCCGCGAGGTCGATCCCGGTGGAGTCGACCCGCACGATCGCCTCCCCCGTCGACGCGTCGCGCACGACGGTCCCCGCCCCGGAGGTGCTGTCCGGGTTCGCGGCTCCCCCGCGAGGGGAGGTCCACCAGGATCCCTGCAGGTAGCTGGGCAGCACGTCGGTCGTCATCCTTCGCTCCATTCGTAGAATCCGCGGCCGGTCTTGCGGCCCAGGTGTCCGTCGGCGACCAGGTCGCGCAGCAGCTGCGGCGGCGCGAACCGGTCGCCGAGCTTGGCGTGCAGCTCCTCGGCGATGCCGAGGCGCACGTCGAGCCCGACGATGTCGGTCGTGCGCAGCGGGCCGGTCGGATGCCGGTAGCCGAGCTCCATCGCCGCGTCGATGTCGGCGGCCGTCGCGACGCCCTCCTCGAGCATCCGGATCGCCTCCAGCGCGATCGCGACGCCGAGCCGGCTCGACGCGAACCCCGGCGCGTCGGCCACCACGACCGCCGTCTTGCCGAGCGCCGCGACCCAGCCGCGGGCGTCGCCGACGAGCTCCTGATCGGTGGAGACGCCGACGACCACCTCGACGAGCGCCGACGCGGGAACGGGGTTGAAGAAGTGCAGACCGAGGAAGCGCTCGGGGTGCGCGAGCCCCGCGCCGAGGGCGTCGATCGAGATCGAGGACGTGTTCGAGGCGATCGCAGCGCCGCGCGCGACCACCGCCTCGATCCGGCGCAGGCTCTCGGCCTTGAGCACCCGGTCCTCCGGCACGGCCTCGATCACGAGCCCGGCGTCCGCGAACACCGCGGCATCCGTGCTCGTCTCGAGGGCGCCTTCCAACGCCGCGATCGTGCGGTCGGTGCTGCCGCGCTCGACCGAGCGCAGCAGGCTCGTGCGGATCCGTTCCGACGCTGCGGCCGCGGCGGCCTCGTCCCGCTCGACCACGACGACCCGGGATCCGGCGAGCAGGAACGCGTGCGCGATGCCCGCGCCCATGCGTCCCCCGCCGAGCACGCCGACGCGCGCGGGAACGCCGGGCGCCCCCGGCGCCGCGGTTCGCCTCGCCTGCGGTTCGCGGGGCGACCGGGATGCGCTCATCGGCGGCTCCTCCCGTCAGGGGCCGTGGGCCGCTGACCATCGGGGACGGATGCGGAATTCGACGACCCCGGCGAAGACTTCCGCGTCAGGAAGGCGGTCATCCGCCGGTGCTTCTCCGGGCTCTCGAACAGCTCCGCCTGCAGTTCGAGCTCGATCTCGGGGTGCCTGTCGGGCGCCGCGAGCAGCGCGGTCTTGGTGTGCCGGGTGGCGAGCGGGTCGTTCGCGGCGATGCGGTCGGCGAGCGCGTGCGCCGCGGCGAGCAGGTCATCGGACTCGTGCAGCGACGTCAGCAGCCCCCAGGCGAGCGCTTCTTCGGCCGTGAGCTGACGCCCCGTGAACAGCAGCTCCGCCGCCCGCGCCTCCCCGACGATCTGCGGAAGCCGCCAGGTCGCCCCGGCCGCCGCGATGATGCCGAGCCCGGTCTCCGGGTTCCCGATCCGCGTGGCCGGCGTGCCGATGCGGATGTCCGCGGCGTAGGCGAGCTCGGCGCCGCCGCCGAGGGCGTACCCGTCGACCGCGGCGATCACGGGCATGGGCAGTGCGCGGATCCGCCGGAACGCCGTCGTGTTGATGCCCGCGCGAGCGTCCTGCGCGCGACGGTCGCGCAGCTGGGCGATGTCGGCGCCGGAGGCGAAGATCCCGCCGGATCCGGTCAGGATCAGGATCCGCGGGTCCTCCTCGAGCTCGACGCAGAGCGCGTGCAGCTCGTCGATCATCGCCTGATCGATCGCGTTGCGGGTCTCGGGCCGGTCCAGGATCGCGGTGACCCGGTCCTCCGCACGCTCGATGCGCAGGCGTCGCCCTGTCGATTCGTCGGCCATCACACCCGCTCCACGATCATCGCAGTGCCCTGCCCGACGCCCGCGCACATGGTCGCAAGGCCGCAGCGGGCGCCTTCGCGCTCCATCCGTCCGAGCAGGTCATCGGGAACACCCGCGCGCTGCGCGGCCTCGCGGAGCACGAGCGCGGCCTCCCGGAGCACGAGCGCGGCCTCGCGGAGCACGAGCGCGGCCAGATCGTCGGGCCGGACCGCGGCGAGGGCACCCCCGTAGCGCCCGACCGGCGTGCGCGCACCACCGAGGAGATAGGCCTCCGGCATGCTTGGTCCTCCCGGGTCGTCTTCGACGGGTGCGTCCGGTCGGGATCCTGAATCTGTTTCCCGACCGATCGTTCAGTAAAAGGATGGCAGACGGATCCTGGCCGGGCAAGTCCGCCGGCGAGGCCGATGAGGGAGAATGAGGCGGATGAGCACCGGATCCGCGCACGCCGCCGAGACCTCGCGCGTCGCCGAGACCTCGCGCGTCGCCGACGCGTCGGAGGGCGCGGGCGCCGACGAGCCGACGCCCCGTGCGCGCCGCGGCCGCCCCGGCTACGACCGTGCGCAGGTGCTCGAGATCGCGGTGCGCCTCTTCAACGAGCAGGGCTACGACGGCACCAGCGTCTCGTCGCTCGCGACGGAGCTCGGCCTCAGCAAGGCCGCGCTGTACCACCACTTCTCCTCGAAGGAGGAGATCCTCGAGATCGCCCTCGATGATGCGCTCGGCGGGCTCGAGGCCGTGCTCGAGAAGGCGCTCGCAGACGACGACACCGCTGTGGCGCGGCTGGTGACCGTGATCGAGGGCGCCGTGCACGTGCTCACGAGCCGTCTGCCGCAGGTGACGCTGCTGCTGCGCGTGCACGGCAACAGCGAGATCGAACGCGCGGCCCTCGAGCGCCGCCGTGTGTTCGATCAGCGCGTCGCGCACCTGGTCGAGCAGGCGCAGCACGAAGGGGCCCTGCGGCGCGACATCCGCCCCGCCGTCGCCACCCGGCTCATGTTCGGCATGATCAACTCGATCATCGAGTGGTACCGCCCCGCGCACACGTCGCTGACCCCCGACGAGCTGGCCGGCGACGTCACCCGCGTCGTCTTCGACGGTCTCCGCGCACGCTGACCGGATCCGGCCCGCGACACCGGGAAGACGAAGATCGCCCCGGGCTCGGGCGAGCACGGGGCGATCTCTTCACGGGAATGCGGATCAGGCAGCGACCTTCCTGTCGTTGCTGCTGAGCACGCGGAACAGCAGCGCGGCGATCGCGGCGCCGACGAGCGGGGCGACGACGTACAGCCACAGGTTGCTCCAGGCGAACTGGCCGCTGATGGAGAGGCCGAGCGCGACGGCCGGGTTGAAGCCGCCGCCGGAGATCGGGCCGACCGTCGTGGCGCCGACGAAGACCGTGCCACCGATGGCCAGGCCGTAGAAGGAGTTGTTGTCGGTGTCCTTCGAGGTGGCGACGTTCAGCACGACCCAGACCAGGACGAGGGTGAACAGCGCCTCGACCAGGAAGGCCGGGCCGACCTGGATCGCGGTCGCCTTGTCGGCGTGCGGCCAGACCGCGAAGCTGACGAGCGCCGCGAGTGCGCCGCCGACGAGCTGAGCCACGACGTAGGCCACGAAGTCGGTGACGCCGATGGCGCCGCGGAGGAGGGCGCCGAGAGAGACGGCGGGGTTGAGGTGGGCGCCGGAGATGTGGCCCACGGCGTAGATCAGAACGGTCAGCGCGAGGCCGATCGCCAGCGGCGTCAGCGGGCTCTTGCTGTTGACCGCGCCGATGATGCTGAACACGAAGAGGAACGTCGAGATCGCCTCGGCGAGCGCTTTTCCAGCTGTACCAGTCATTTCGAATGCCTTTTCTGTCAGGGCGAGGGTGGAGGAGCGGACGCCCCTGCACGCCGGCCGGCGCACCCAGGTCTTTCGCGCGGCCCAGAATACCGGCTTCCTGTCAATCGGCTGGGAACCGACGCCACCTTTCGACGCATCCACCGGCGAAACTCTTGACCCGCACGCCGAATCATCCTACTATTTCATTATTCGATAGATCAATTCCGCTATTCGGAATAATGAGCGAGAGAAGAGGCGATGATGCCCCGGACCCCCGATACGCAGAACCACCGCCGGCCCGAGCACGCCGCTGCACCGCGCAGCCGCGCCGCGGTCTACCCGCTCATCGACGTCGACCCCGACTTCCACATGCCGGCCCGCCGCGAGGGCGCGCTCACCCGCATGCTCGTCGCGCTGCGGATCCTGCCGCAGGCATCCTGAGCCCGGCGATCGGGATGCGGCCTCGTACGGGCCGCATCCCGATCGCCGCTCCGTCAGGCGCGCTCGTCCAGAACGCTCCGCAGGCGCGCCGCGAAGCCGTCCGGGTCGCTGGGGAAGCCCGGCTGCTCCGTGAAGCCGCCGTGATTGCTCGGGAACTCGGTCGCCTCGATCCCGACGGCCGCCGCGACGGCGCGTGCCGCCCGGGCAGGCATGGTCTCCCCCGATTCGGCACCCGCCGCGATCACCAGCCGGCCTCCGCACGCCCGCAGGGCCGCCGGGTCGGGCACGTACCCGAGCGTCGCCGGCATGTTGCGGAAGAGCGGATCCGTCCGGCTGCCATCATCCGCTGTCGGCAATCCGAACATCCCGGGATCCGGCGCAGGGCCGTCCAGGTAGCCGTCCGGCACCGCGCCGTCGAGCATCACGAACTGGATGAACTTCGCCAGCGCCGGGCCATCCCCCTGGTCCGCGAAGGTGCGCTTCATGTCGGCCGTCACGGCGAGCACGGCGTCGCGGTCGGGCAGGAACTCGGCGACCGGCGGCTCGTGCACGACCGCGATGCGGACGTCTTCCGGGTGCTCGGCGAGCAGCGCGAGCAGGTTCACGCCCCCGCCGCTGCTGCCGAACGCGTCCACCGCGCCGACGCCGAGAGTCGAGATGATCCGATGCAGGTCGTCCGTGTGCTGCGACACGGTGATATCGGCGGTGCCGACGGGGTTGCGGCCGGCGCCGCGCGGGTCGTAGGTGATGACGGGGCGGTCGTCGAAGTGCGCCGCGAGGAGCTGGAATCCCGTCGCGTCCATCGGCGCCCCGAACAGGAACAGCGCGGGGCGCTCCGCGCCGGCCGTGGCCAGGTCGCCATGGACGTCGTAGGTGATCGCTTCGTCGCCCTCCCCGACCCTGCGGGTGACGACGGCCCGTGCTGCACTGCTGTCCGACATGGCTTCTCCTCAGGGTAAATACAACTGATTGGTTGTAGATTACGGAGGGAACGGACGCACCGCAAGACCGCCGTCGACGAACGCGTCGCCCTGGCAGCGTCTGGCCTGCATCTCCCCGATCGGATGCCCGACATGGACGCACTCATCGCGGCGACCGCACTTGTGCACGGACTGACGCTCGTGACACGCAACCTCCGGGACATGGAGCGCACTGGCGCCGCACTGCTGAACCCGTGGGATCTCGCCGGGTGAAGCGCCCCTGATCGCGGTACCGCCTCGCCTCCGGACTTCAGCGCGACACCGTGCTGTCACAGTCGATGTCACCCCGTAGCCTCAGATCGACTGATTCGAGTGACAGCTGCTGTCAGGGCGGACGTCACCCGACAATCGTGTCGGGTGAGGCTAAGAACCGTGAATAGTCGCTGATCTACACCACTCTTCACGATAATCGTGCGGGCACGCGGGCGGCACACCGAGTACTACCCGGCGCTCGACGCGTATGGGCGCACCGACCGGCACGACGCGATGACCCGCCTCCTTGCGCTGCTCGCGCTCGAGTCCCTCCACAAGCGCATCACGCTGCTCACGAGCCGAGACATCATCCCGCTCGCCGACTGGGCTCGCGCCGCCGGCGTTCGCGGCAACGTCGCCGCGAACAAGGCCAAGCGGCAGACGATCCCCTCGTTCCGTCTGCGCGACCGGTGGATGATCGCAGCCGAATACCGAGATCCGACGCTCTGAGCGGCAACATCCGGCGGCCGCGCCTTGTCCCGGAACAGCCGTGACCACGTATCGCGCATCTACAGGTGTCGCGGCGGGAGGGGTCCTCGATCCTCCGTCGGCCGGAGATCGAGGACCCCGTGTCGTCATCCTCGGAGGTGGATGGTGACCGTCGCGCCGCCATCGGCCGCTGCGACGGTGATGTCGCTCTCTCCTGCCGCCGTGACGTTCAGCTGCACCGTGTTGCCCGACCCGGCGTAGGCATGCAGCCGGCCCTTCGGGGTCTGCCACGTCTCGCCGAAGAAGGACGCGGCATCCGGGTTCGACGACCGGTATTCCAGCGTCTGGTCGGTGGCGTTCGGCAGGGTCGTGGTCAGCTGCAGCTTGTCCCCCGCCTTCACGTCGATGGTGGCGCCGTCGGCGATGGTGGTGCCGCCGACCTGCACGGCGAGGCTTCCCGGCGTCGAGGTCGTGGGCGCCGCAACGGAGACGGGCACGCTCGTCTCGATGCTGCCGCCGGCGCCGGTGGATGCGGTGATGGTGACGTTTCCGGGCTGGACGGCATGGACGAATCCATCGTGTGTGACGGTGGCGACGCGGGGATCGCTGGAGCGATAGCCGATGGCGCCATCGGTCACGACCCTGTCGCTCGGGGTGAGGACCGGCTTGAGCCGCTGCACGTCGCCGACCGTCAGGGACATCGCACCGTTGGTCAGCTGGATGCCCTGCACTGTGGTGGCGTCGACCGCGTACGGGGCTGCGGTCCCGGGTTGGTCGAGCGGGGAATGCATGCCGACCGGCTTGTCCTTGACGATGCCGCGCATCAGGTACGCGTTCATGCTGTCGAGCATGTCGCCGATCTTGCCCGGCTGCGAGTCGCCCATCGCGTGGATCGACGTGTCGCCGTTGTTGAACATGGTCCGGCTGCTGATGTCGACCGGGACGTTCTGCTTGGATCCGGCACCCGGGGTCGGGATCCAGTCGATCTCCCAGTAGTAGAAGCCGCGGGTCTTCCCATACGGGTTGGGGACGTCCAGGGGCGCCTGAGCGTAGTCCAGCAGCCAGTTGTACTGACCGTCCGGGCTGACCCGGTAGTACTGCGACGCGGGGGTGATGTAGTTCTCCGGTGACCAGGTGGCCTTGAGCTTCGTGAACGAGGCGCCGGTCTCCACGTTGACGTAGTCGAGGTAGCGCATCTGGGGGTCGTCGTTCATCATCTGCGCCATGTTCAGGATGCTGCCGGTGGCGTGTCCGCCGTACAGCGAGTATCCGGCCCCGTCGAACTTCGCCCCCTTGGCGAGCAGCCCTTCGAAGAACGTCTGCGCGGCGCTCGTGCTGTAGCCGTTGTCGGTGTGCGCGTATCCGGACAGCCCGGGCATGACCGCTTCCACGGCGTCATGCGTGGCGGCCAGGATGGCGGCGTGATTGGCGCTGGTCGCCCCCTTGCCCACCGGCCAGATGAGGCCGTTGTTCTCCTCGTTCCCTTCCTTGACGCCGACGATGTCAGCGCCCGTGCTCTTCACTGCGCTCATCATGTCGTAGACGTAGTTGTAGACGATGGACTTCAGGTGGGAGATGTCGGAGTTGGCCAGGGTGCCGTCGGGATTCTGGTCCAGCCACTCGTACGGCGTAGAGGCCTTGCTCGAACTCATGAAGTAGTCGCTCTCGTGGAAGCTCGGCAGATAGCTGAGCCCGAGGGCGGCGGCGCGCTTCGCCATAGCGACGGTGTGGACCTTGTCGAAGTATCCGGCGAGTGCCAGCTTGTCGATACTGCTGCCGTCCGGCATGGTGTTCAGGATCTGGTGGAGGTTCTGGTCGTAGAGCGGCTCGCCGGCGTGGACGAAGATCATGCTGGTGACCGAGTTGACCCCGCGGTTGGAGAGGATGCGCAGAGCGTCCTGCTGCACGCCGTTGGCGAAGTACTTGCCGCCGTGGTCCTCCACAGGCTGCAGATTCGACACATCCGCACCGCGCAGATAGGCCGGATCCCCCAGCGTGAACATGTCGAAGTTGTCCACCCAGGCGCTGTCGTCGCCATTGCCGGTCCAGTCGTCGGCGGGGCTGGCGGAGGCGTCGTCCCCCTGGAAGACGCCGACCGAGTCCTTGTACGCCTGGTCGTACGTGGTGTTCGCGTAGACGGTCGCCTCGTGCTGGTCGGGTCCCGTGGTGAAGGAGATGGAGACCAGCGAGTAGCCGTCGGTGGCCGCCGGCGCCTGACGCAGCACGGTGCCATCGGAGTTCCTGACACCGACGTTGATGCGGTCGCCCGTGCTGGTGCGCGAGACGACGCCGCCCGTGGTGCCGAACGAGTCCGTCGACGCGGTCGTGGAGTAGGTGTCCTCCTTCTCGACCTTTGCGCGAGCGGTGACGACATACCTGGTGTTCGGCTCGACGGGAACGGTCTGAGAGATCTCTCCGTCGGCAGCGAGCCGCACTGCCGTGTGACCGGTGTCTGCCCCGTCGTGCACGACGGTGACCGCACCGGGACTATGCGTCCATCCGGCGAGGCCGTTCTCCAAGCCCCAGTTCTGGATCGGATTCGCATCCGGGGCGTCGAGTGTCAGCGCGAGCGAGTCGACGTTCAACGAGCTCGTCCCCGCGGTGATGGTGATGGTGACCTGACCGTTGTACACGAGAACGTTGCGGTGGGCCATCTGCGTCCAGGAGCCGTCGCCGCCCAGGTAGGAGTCGAGCAGCGAGGTGGCGTCCGGAGCGCCCGTGCCGGTCGCCAGGAGCGACGACGTGTTATTGCTCGCCTGACCCTCGATCCAGGTCGACAACGTGTAGCTCCCCTGCGCGATGCCGGTGATGGTCCGGCTGATCGACGAGCCGGGAGCGAGGCGGGCGAAGCGGCTCCCTGCCTGGGCCGAGGACGAGTCGTCGACGATGGTGACATCGCCCTTGGCCGTCCAGCCGCGCAGCCCCGACTCGAAGTCGAGATCGGCATTTCCCCCGACCGCCGCGATGGGCGCAGCAGTTCCGTGCATGGGCGTCACCGCGGCGGCGGGCGACGGAGCGACCGCGGCGACCGCGGATATCACCGCCACCGCGGAAGCCGGAAGCCAGTGTCGGGGCGCGAGTCTCATGGGTGCTCCTTGATCGACGTTGATGGAGTCTCACGACAGCGTGAGGAAGTGATCGTTCACTTATCGGCAAGATAGTGATCGATCACTCGATTGTCAATCACTCGCGGTCAGGCCCCGGTGTTCGGTCGAGACTCTCCTGCGGGAAGGCGGAGCGGACAGCAATCTGCAGAGGCTTCGCGAACTCTCTGCTGGGCCTCGCCGTGGCGCGCTGCGCGTTCTAACGTGGAGCCATGGCAGGCAGAGCCGAGACGTTCCTCGAGATCGACGGCGCCGAAGTGCGCGTGTCGCACCCCGACAAGATCGTCTTCCCGCAGGCGGCACTGACCAAGCTCGACCTCGTCGAGTACTACCTCGCGGTGGCGGACGGCGCGCTGCGCGGTGCCGGCGGGCGCCCCATGGTGCTCAAGCGATTCGTCAAGGGCATCGACGCCGAGCCGTTCTTCCAGAAGCGGGTGCCCGAGCACCCCGGCTTCATCGGCACGGCCGTGCTGCGCTACGCGTCGGGCGGCTCCGCCGAAGAGGCGGTGCTGACGAACGCCGCAGGCCTCGCCTGGGTCGTCAACCTCGGCTGCCTCGATCTCAACCCGCACGCCGTCCGCGCCACCGACCTCGAGCACCCCGATGAGCTGCGCGTCGACCTGGATCCGATGCCCGGCGTCGAGTGGTCGCAGATCGTCGACACCGCCTTCGTGGTGCGCGAGGTCCTCGACGACTGCGGCCTCGTCGGGTGGCCGAAGACCAGCGGATCCCGGGGCATGCACATCCTGGTCCGGATCCGGCCCGAGCGGGACTTCGCCGCCGTGCGGCTCGCCGCGGAGACGCTGGCGCGCGAAGTGGAGGCCCGCGCGCCGGGACTCGCGACCGCACGCTGGTGGAAGGAGGAGCGCGGCGAGAGCGTCTTCGTCGACTTCAACCAGAACGCGAAGGACCGCACCGTCGCCTCCGCGTACTCGGTGCGGCCGCTGCCGGACGCGCGCGTGTCGACGCCGCTCGCCTGGGACGAGGTGCGGCTGCGCCGCCCGGAGGAGTTCACCGTGCCGACCGTACGCGCCCGGTTCGCGGAGATCGGCGACCCGCACCGCGGCATCGACGACGAGACCGGATCCCTGACCGCCCTGCTCGCCCTGGCCGAGAAGCTGGGCCCGGCGGAGAAGCCGCCGCGCGGATCCGACGGATCCGGACGCCGGGCCTCCGCCATGCCGCTCATCGAGATCGCGCGCACGAAGACGAAGCCCGAGGCGCTCGCCGCGCTCGAGCAGTGGCGCGAGGCGCATGCGTCCGTCGCGGCGCTGCTGCACCCCGCCGACGCGCTGGTCGACGGGATGCGCGGCTCGAGCTCGCTCTGGTACCGCGTGCGCATCAATCTGCAGCATGTGCCCGAGGACCAGCGCCCGGCGCAGGGGCCGTTGCTCGCCGACTACGACCCCTGGGCGGGGAAGGTCTGGCCAGGCGCGAGGCCGGGCCGGAACGGGTGATCCGTCCGGCCATCCGATGAGCGGGGCACGACTCCGGGCGCGCCGGTCACCGCGTGGGCGCCGCGTCGGCGCCGCGTCGGCACGGCGGCGCGTCGGCACGGCGGGGCGCCTTCCGATTCGGATGACACCCCGCCGCGCTGCGCTCAGCGGGCCCCGACCTCGTGGTCCGCCGAGAGGGGCACCGCGATCGACTCCGTGAGCGCCTGCTCGTAGCGGCGTTGACGGCGTTTGAGCCACAATCCAGCGCCGATCAGCAGCGCGAGCACGGCGTACGCCCCGGCGGCGAACGGGTGCGTGACGAGCGTCGTCAGGTCGCCCTGGCTCAGCTGCAGGGCGCGGCGCAGCTGCGCCTCCCCCATCGGGCCGAGGATCATCCCGACCACGAGCGGCGCGACGGGGTAGCCGTAGCGGCGCATGAAGAAGCCGAGCACGCCGATGATCAGCAGGATCAGGATGTCGACCGGCGAGAAGTTCACCGCGTAGGCGCCGAAGCATGCGAACAGCAGGATCCCCGCGTACAGGTAGGGCCGCGGGATCTGCAGGAGCTTGACCCAGATGCCCACGAGCGGCAGGTTCAGCACGAGCAGGATCACGTTGCCGATGTACAGGCTCGCCACGAGCGCCCACACCAGACCCGGCTGGCTGCTGAACAGCTGCGGCCCCGGCTGGATCCCGTAGGACTGGAACGCCGTGATGATGATCGCGGCCGTCGCCGTCGTGGGCAGCCCGAGCGTCAGCAGCGGCACCAGCACGCCGGCGGCCGCCGCGTTGTTCGCCGCTTCCGGACCCGCCACGCCCTCGATCGCCCCGCGACCGAACTCGCCCTTGCGCCGGGACAGCTTGCGCTCGGCCGCGTAGGAGAGGAAGGTCGCCACATCGGCGCCGCCGGCCGGGATCGTGCCGATCGGGAACCCGATCGCGGTGCCGCGCAGCCACGGCTTCCATGAGCGCTTCCAGTCCTCGCGCGTCATCCAGCTGCGCCAGCCCCGCGTCACCGGGATCAGCGCGATCGGCCCGTGCCGCAGCCGCGCGGCCACGTACAGGGTCTCTCCGACCGCGAACAGGCCGACCGCGACCAGCACGACGTCGATGCCGTCCGCGAGCGGCAGCAGTCCCAGCGTGTAGCGCTGCTGCCCGGAGAGCACCTCCGTGCCGATCAGCCCGAGGAAGAGCCCGACGCCGAGCGACACCATGCCGCGCGGCACCGACGACCCCAGCAGCGCCCCGACCGTGACGAACGCGATCACGATGAGCGCGACGTAGTCGGCGGGCCCGAGGTTGACCGCGAACCGGGCCAGCACGGGCGCGAGCAGGGTCAGGCCGAGCGTCGCGATCGTGCCGGCGATGAAGGATCCGATCGCGGCCGTCGCGAGCGCCGCGGCCCCGCGGCCGAGCTTGGCCATCTTGTTGCCCTCGATCGCCGTGACGATCGAGGCCGACTCCCCCGGCGTGTTCAGCAGGATGCTGGTGGTGGATCCGCCGTACATGCCGCCGTAGTAGATGCCGGCGAAGGTGATGAGCGCCGCGGCGGGCTCGAGCGTGTAGGTGAGCGGCAGCAGGAGGGCGACGGTCATCGCGGGTCCGATGCCGGGGAGCACACCCACGGCGGTTCCGAGCAGCACGCCGAGGAAGGCGAAGACGAGGTACTGGGGCTGGATCGCGGTCGCGAAGCCCTCCATGAGCAGAGTCCAGCTGTCCATCAGAACATCCCTCCCAGCCAGCCCAGCAGCGGGCCCCACGGCAGGGAGAGCCCCAGCAGGCCGGCGAACACGATCTGCACGACGAGCGCCACGACGCACCCGACGAGGAGCGCCATCCACCACCGCTTCGCGCCGAGCGCCCAGGCGACGCCGCCGAAGAGCAGCGCGGCCGCGGGAGCCCACCCGATGATCTCGAGCAGCGCCAGATGCGCCACGACGAGCGCGGTGATCTTCGCGAGCGTGAGCCAGTCGGTCGGCAGGCTCTCGTCGATGTCCTCGCCCTCCTCGGCCTGCGCCCGCTGCCCCCGGAGCACGCCGATGAGCACGGCGGACGAGGAGACCAGCAGGATCGCCGAGACGAGGATCGGGAACGCGGTCGGCCCGACCGTGGCTCCCGCGGGAACGCGGATCCCGAAGACTCCGACGAGGGCGAAGATCCCGAGGCCGAGCATGAGCAGGGCGAACACGAGTTCGCCCACGGGGAGGGATGATCGTGCGGACCGGATCCCGCCGGTCCGCACGATCATGGGCTCCGTCCCCGGAGTCCCGGTCGTCATCTCAGCCGACCAGGCCGATGTTCTTCAACGTCGCCGAGACGTCCTTGATGTTCGCGGTCAGGAACTCGTCGAAGTCGGATCCGACCAGGAAGGCGTCGTTCCAGCCGCGCTCCTTCAGGACCGCCGACCAAGCATCGGCGTCGTGCAGCTCGGTCACGATGCGCTGCAGCTCGGCCTTGCGGGCGTCGTCGATGCCGCCGGGGGCGACCACGCCGCGCCAGTTGGTGAGCACCACGTCGTAGCCCTCCTCGGTGATGGTGGGGGTGTCCGGCAGCTGCGCGACGGGCTTCTCGGACGACACGGCGAGCGCGCGCATGTCGCCCGACTCGATGTGCTGCACGAATTCGCCGACGCCGGAGATGCCTGCGGACACCTGGTTGCCGATGATCAGCGAGGTCGCCTCGCCACCGCCGGAGTTGGGCACGTAGTTCAGCTTCTCGGCGATCTCGGCGCCCTTGAGGCCGGCCGATTCGAGCAGCAGGCCGGCGAGGATGTGATCGGCGCCGCCGGCTGAGCCGCCGGTGACGGTCACGCCCTGCCCCTTCGCCACGATGTCCTTCACGAGGTCCTCGAGGGTCTTGTAGGGCGATGCCGCCGGCACCACGACGACGAGCGGCTCATCCGTGAGGCGCGCGATCGGGGTGGTGTCCTCGATGCGGACCTTGGCCTTGTTCGTCTCGACCGCGCCGACCATCACGAGTCCCGTGACCATCAGCGTGTCGGGGTTCTTCTCGTTGGCGAGCTGGGCGAGCCCGACGGTTCCGCCGGCGCCGCCGACGTTCGTCACCGAGGTGGACGCCACGATCTTCTCGTCGGTGAGGGCCTTGGAGACCGCCCGCCCGGTCTGGTCCCATCCGCCGCCCGGGTCGGCCGGCACGACGATCGCGACCTTCGTGGTCTTCGCGGACCCCTCGTCCGCACCGCCTGCTCCGGCGCCCTGGGTGCCGGAGCAGGCGGACAGGGCGAGCAGACCGGCCGTGACGAGCGCCACGGCTCCGATCGAACGCTTCCTTGCAGTTCTCATTCACTCCTCCTCGAGTGGCTCTTGATGCTCTGCCACCGTAGGGATCCGAAGCGGGGCGGGAAGGCTTCCGGAAGCATTGGTCCGAGTTCGGCAACTATTGGTCGCGAACGGGGCGGATCCGGCTGGTCGCCACGGGGGTCGCCCGGGCAGAATGGACGGATGGCCTCGAAGACGACGCCGGCGAGAATGACGCTGCGCGCACAGCTGCTTGCGCTCCAGGCGCTCATCGTGTGTCTGGTGACGGTCGCCGCGGGGCTCGCGGCGGGGGCGTTCCAGGAACGCGCGATCCGCGACTCCTATCGCGACCGGATGCAGGCGGTCGCCCAGTCGATCGCCTCGCTGCCCACCATCCGCGACGCGTTCGATGATGCGGATCCGTCCCGGGTGATCCAGCCGGTCGCCGAGGTGATCAGGGAGGCGTCCGACCTGGCGTACGTCGTCGTGGCCGACGCGCACGGTCTGCGCTTCTCACACCCCAACGCGGCCCTCATCGGCAAGAAGGTGTCGACGGATCCGTCGATCCCGCTCTCCGGGGAGATCTACGTCGGCACGCAGACCGGCACGCTGGGCACCACGTGGCGGGTGAAGGTGCCGATCCGCGCCGACGGCGGCACCGTGATCGGAACCGTCTCGGTGGGGATCCTGGAGTCGGAGCTGCGCGACGCGTTCGTCGGCCATCTCGCCTGGCTGATCGGGGCGATGATCGCCGCGGCACTGCTGGGTCTGCTGGGCGCCGCATGGGCGACGTCGGTGATCCGCCGCCGCATCCACCGTCTGGAGCCGGAGCAGATCACCGCACTGGTGCGCAGCCATGAGACGACGATGCACCGGCTCAGCGAGGGCGTGATCGTGGTCGGCCCGGAGGGCGCCATCAGTCTCGTCAACGATGCGGCGGCCGACCTCCTCGGGCGTCCGGCAGAGGAGCTCACCGGATCCCGCGCCGCGGAGACCCTGCCGGGCGAGCTCGTGCAGGTCCTCGAGGAGGGCGAGGCGTCAGGGCGTCCGGTGATCCTCGGTCCCCGCGTCGTGGTGGCCCGCAGCACCGGCGCGACGGTCGACGGCGCACCGGTGGAGGCGACGCTGCTGCTGCGCGACCACACCGAGTTGCACGACGTGGTGCGCCGGGTGGACGCGGCGGATGCGATCATCGCGTTCCGCGAGCGCTCCGGGATCCCGAAGGGGCTGAGTGCGGAGACCCTGGAGCGCGTCACGACCGCGCTCGCCGCACGGGAGGACTCGTCGGCCTCCGAGATCGCCGACGCGCTCGGCATCTCCCGCGTCAGCGCCCGTCGCTATCTGGAGTACCTGGCGAGCACGGGACGCGCCTCCCGGACGCTCGACTACACGACGAAGGGCCGGCCCGGAAGCCGCTACCGTCTGCTGGACGCCGCGCCGGTGCGCTGAACCCGCGACTCACGATCATGAGTCCCGCGTATCCTCCCGCAGGACATCGATCTGTGCGATGAGCTCCGGAACCGATGAGGCGCCGCTGCCCAGACGACGGCGTCGTCCACCACGCATACCCGCGCGCGAACACATTCCGCAGTCCGATGATCCGTTGGATATCAAGGACCGCCACGGCTGCGTCAGGAGCGATCCGCCGCAGATTTCCGAGATATGGATCTGGAGGAACTAGGGGCGCCAGCGCCGCGTTCTTCTTGGGACCGACCGCGCCGGACTCCAGCTTCACGAGGGAAGAGTAGTGCCCCGCTGGTCCGCCCTCGGCGACTCATGCCCGCCGGAGTCGATAGGTGGCGGGCTGTAAGGCATCGAGCACCATAACGCCGTCAATCGACGCATCTCTGTCAGCAGCAAACAGAACTTGACGAGTTCGCCGATGCGATACCTGAGGTCGATGCCGGTCGTGCTCCCAGCGGCGCGCGCCGACGGGCACGTGATCGTAGGCACCGGTAGCAACGAGTGGCACCTGCGCAGGAGTTCCGACACAGCAACACCTGACCCGACAAACAGACACAGGCTCGGCGACAACACTCCGCGACAACACTCGTGCGGATCCGACGGGGACCGACGGTCTCATGGCGACTCACCCCTTTACGGCACCTCCCAGCACGCCGCGGACGAAGTAGCGCTGCAGCGAGATCACCAGCACCAGCGGGACGAGAATCGATACGAACGTCGCCGCCATGACCAGCGACTCGCCCTGCCCGTTGGACTGAACGAGGCCGGCGACCTGGACGGTGATAGGCGCACTCATGTCCGAACCACCGAGGAAGATCAGCGGAATGAGCAGGTCGTTCCACGACCACAGGAACTGCATGATCGCGAGTGACGCCATGACCGGGATGGACAGTGGCAGCACGATCGAGCGGAAGGCCCGCAGGGCGCCCGCGCCATCCAGCGAAGCCGACTCGAATAACTCCTGAGGGATGGACGCCATGAAGCCGCGGAGCAGGAAGATGCCGAACGGGATGGTGAAGCCGACCTGGTAGATCCACACCGAGGGGATGGTCCCCTGAAGCCCGGTCGCGTTGAAGAACCGCAGCATCGGCACGAGCGTCACCTGCGGCGGGATCACCAGCATCGCAACGAGGACGAGCGACAGGAGCGTGCGCCCGGCGAAGCGCATGCGCGTCAGGGCATACGCTCCCAGCGCGCTGAGCACAGAGGTGAGCACGGTCACCGGTACGGCGATCGCCAGTGAGGTCGCCAAGCTTCCGCCCACACCGATGATGCTCATCGCCTGCTGGTAGTTGTAGCCGGTGAAGAGCGGCTGGACGAAGGCGTTCCACCAGCCGTTCGCCGCGGTGTCCGACTGGGTGCGCATGCTCGTCACGAAGAGCGACAGCACGGGTGTGAACCAGACCACCATGAAGACCACGACGATGAGGTGGAGGACGGGCCGCGTCCAGGTGAGCCGAAGGCGGCGGCGGGGGCGGACGGTCGCCGGCGAGGGAGCGGCGCCGGAGCGCCTGCCGGTCGCCGCCGGGGCGGTGCGTTCGACTGCGGTCGTCATGTCAGCGTGCCTCCTCGGCGGGGAATTGCCGGATGTTGATGATGACGATGGGCAGCGCGACGATCAGCAGGATGACGGCGATCGCGCTCGCGTGGCCCAGATTGTTCGCCGCGAAGAGCTCGGAGTACATCTTGTTGGCGATGACGTCGGTGCCGAAGTTGCCGTTTGTCATCACGTAGACGATGTCGAACACCTTCAGCGCGAAGATGACCTCGGTCGTGACCACCACGAGCACGGCGGGCAGGATGGCCGGCAGCGTGATCGAGCGGAAGATGCGCCACTCCCCCGCGCCGTCGAGACGGGAGGCCTCGACGAGCTCCGCCGACACGTTCTTGACGGCGGCCGAGAGGATGAGGGCGGCGACGCCGAGGCTCGACCACACGGCCACGAAGATCAGGCAGAGCGTGTTGACGAACGGCGTCTGCAGCCACGGCACGGGAGCGGCGCCCGTCGCCGTCCACAGGGCGTTCAGCACGCCAGTCTGCGGGGTGCCGCCCGGCTTGTACGAGTAGATCTGCCGCCAGATGATCGACCCGGCGGTGAACGAGATCGCTGTCGGCAGGATGATGAGTGTCATCGCGAACTTCTCGTACTTCACGCGGTCGAACAGCACCGCGACGATCAGCGCGAGCACGACCGTCGTGACGGGGAAGACGATCAGCCAGACGACGTTGTTGCCGAGAACCTGCGTCATCTGGTCGCCGAACGCCCAAGCGAAGTTCGCCAGGCCCGTCCACGACTTCCCATCGGCGCCGAAAAAGGCGTACGCGATCGTGGCGACGAGGGGGTAGACGAGGATGAGCGCGATGACCGCCAGGGGCACCAGCAGCCACACCCACGGACGGACCCCGTGGGCGCGACGCGGCGTCAGCCGGGAGAGGACGCGCTCCCCGAGCCCCAGCATCAGGTACACGACGGCAGGGATGCCGACGGCGCCGATCACGATGAGCGCCGGGACGCTGGTCATGAGATCCACGGGATCCGTCCTTTCGGATGAGGGCGGCGGCTCAGGAGCCGTCCGCCGCCTTCTGGATGGTCTGCAGCACCGTGTCGAGCGATCCCGGATTCTGCAGGTACGAGATCACCCCTTTGTAGAAGGCCGCGCTGGTGGCCGCGTTCGCCATCACGTTCGGGCCGGTCGCGAGGGTCACGTCGTCGCCGAAGTACGTCTTCGCGGCGCGCTGCAGGAGGGTCGACTTGTAGGTGTCCGACGGGACATTCTTGTTCGAGACCGTCCAGTGGTCGGCCGAGGCGAGCAGCGCCTGCGCCGGGGTGGACTGGATGAACTTCATGAATGCGCGGGTCTTGTCATTGTCCTGGAACGCGGTCGCGACCGTGGTCTGGAAGATCTCGGTGTTCTGGTACTTCGGGTCGCTCGCCGGCACCTGGTAGAAGTCGAGGTTCTCGCCCGCCTTCACGTCGGCGCCGATCAGGCCGGGAACCCAGCTGCCCCAGACATCGGCCTGGCAGGTCGCGGGCTTCGCCACGAGACCGTTGGAGCCGGTGGCGATGGAGGCGGCCAGCGAGCCGGTCACACCGCCCGAGACCTTCTTGTCGTCGGTCGCGATCGAGCCGAACATCTGGAACGCGTCCTTGACCTCCGGGCTCGTCCACTTCAGCGCGCCGTTGCCCCACTGCTTGAGCAGGTCGGGGCCGTACTTCTTGGCGAACAGGATCTCGATGAACTGCGCGCCGGGGAAGCCGCTGCCGGCACCCGACTCCTCGGCGATGCACCAGACCGGGGTGTTCTTGGCCGCCTCGGCGTTCGTCCAGTCGGTGATCTGATTCCAGGAGGTCGGGTCCTTCGGGCCCGTGTACTGCTCCGGGTTGTACCAGAGCATGAAGTTGCTGAAACCCTGGTAGACGCCGTAGACCTTGCCGTCGACGGAGGCTCCGTCGAGCAGCGACTGGTTGTAGTTCGCCTTCAGCTCGTTCTCGCCAATCACCTTCGAGAGGTCCATCAGTTTGCCCTGCTTCGCGTAGCCGGAGGCGACGCCGAGGCCGAGGTCGGCGATAGCCGGCGGGTTGCCCGCCTGCGACCGCGACTGGACGATGTTGTTGGTGTCCTGCGTGCCGGTGTAGTTGACCTTCGTGCCGGTCGCGTCCGTGAAGGCCTTGTAGACGGCCTGCAGGATGGCGCCCTCGTTGCCGCCGTTCGGGCCGATGTACTCGATGGAGCCGCCGAGCTGCTTGCCGCCGGCGATTTTCTTGGCCTCATCGACGGCTTTCTTGTAGAGCGATGAGTCGAGGCCGACCGCCTGCGCGGTGGCTCCGGGCTGGGACGCGGCCTGTTGGTCAGTGGCGCACGCCGTGAGGGCGAGCGCCGCGGAGGCGATGGCCGCGGCGGCGAGCAGCACACGCCGGCGGCTCTGGGATGACTGCATTGTCTCTCCTCGGGGGTTGGGGTGGATGGTGCAGGTCGCGGCTACCGGGCGGCGGCCGAGGTCAGGATGTCGAGCTCGCGGTCGTCGACGCGCAGAGCGGCGGTCTTGTGGAGGGCGCGCTCGATGTACCCGCGCGCGGCCCGCATCTCGCCGATCGGGTCCGGCACCGCGTCCAGCTCGAGCAGCGTCACCCCGGCGACCGGGGTCTCGTTGACGAGCCGGTTCCAGGCGAACCAGTCAATGGAGCCGGCGCCGACGCGACGGAAGTACTCGCGGTGCGCGAGGTGCACGTTCTCGTCGATCGGGACCTCGGGCATGGCGCCGATGGCGTCCTTCCAGTGCGAGAGCACCATCCGGTCCCGGTGGCGGTCCATCACCAGCGACGGGTTGGCACCCGACAGTGTCAGGTGTCCGGTGTCCGGGCACATGAAGACGTACACCGGGTCAGTCAGCGTCATCAGCAGGTCGACGTCGCGCTGTGTGCAGAACACGGAGTGCGCCTCCGTGTGCACGGCGGTCTTGACGCCGAGGCGCAGGGTGGCGTCGCCGACGCGGTGCAGGATGTCGGCGAGCGTCGACATGTAGGCGTGGTCGACGAAGAGCGGCGGCTGCGCGTCGCGCGACCGGCGCATCGGCGGGCCGACGACCATCGTGTCCCCGCCCGCGTCGCGGATGAACTCGGCGTAGGCCGCGGCCTCGTCCGCGGCCTGCGACGGGTCGGTGTCGGCGCCCCAGCCGAGCGCGATGTGGAAGCCGCTCTTGAGTGCGAGGCCGCGCGAGGCGAGCTCCTGGCGGAACGCCGCCGCGGAGCCGTAGGCCTCGACTGCGGAGTGCCAGTCTGCCGGCGGGAAGGTCAGCTCGAGGAGCTCGATGCCGGCGGCCTGCATCCCGTCGAGGATGCGCTCCCACATCGCCAGGGGGTCCCTGCGGCGCAGCTCGACGATCTCGTCGTAGTCGCCGACGCCCCAGAACTGCGGGTGGTAGAAGGTGATGAGGTCGACGCCGAAGCGGGTCTCAGGCATGTGCTGCGATGTCCTTTGCGTTGAGGGTGGACGGCTCGGGGCGCGACGGCTGCGAGGCGATGGTGACGACGGTGGAGGTGCTGGACGCCGTCTCGATGGCCTCGAGTACCTCCAGCACGTGGAACGCCAGCTCGGCCGAGGTGCGCAGCGGCGCGCCGTCGAGGGCGGCGGCGAGGTCGGCGACGCCGTGGCCGCGGAGGTTCTGCACCGGCTCGCCGGGCGCGCCGCCCGGCTCCAGGACCGGCTCGAGGGTGGTCCAGTCGGCGTCCCCGTGGCGCTTGAGCTGCACGGGGCCGTCGTACTCGTTGGGGTCGGGCAGCGTCAGAGCGCCCTCCGTGCCGTAGAGCTCGATCTTGGGCAAGTGGTGGTCCCACACGTCGAAGCTGAACAGCAGCGTCCCGATGGCGCCGGAGGCGAATCGGACGGTGGCGCCGGCGTGGGTGGGCGTGGTCACCTCGATGGTGTCGACGCGGGCGCCGGGGGCGGTCACCGTGCGCACCGCTGCGCCGATGCGGGAGAAGCCTGTCACGTCAGCGACCGGTCCGAGCAGGTTCACCAGCGCGGTGATGTAGTACGGCCCGAGGTCGAGGGCGGGCCCGCCGCCCGGACGGAATAAGAAGCCCGGGTCGGGGTGCCAGGTCTCCGCCTTAGAGTGGGTCACGAACGCGACGGCGCCAATGGGCTCGCCGATCGCGCCGCCGTCGACCGCGGCGCGCGCGGTCTGGCCCGCGCTGCCGAGGAAGGTGTCCGGCGCCGAGGCGAGGACGCGGTCCTCGCGGCCGGCCGCCTCCAGCATCCCGGTCGCGTCGGCCACGGTCGCGGCGATCGGCTTCTCGACGTACACGTTCTTGCCTGCGGCGAGCGCCTGCTCGCTGACGGCGGCGTGTGCGACCGGCGGAGTGATGTTCACCACGATGTCGATGCCGGGGTCGGCGAGCAGTTCGTTGATGCCTTCGAAGGCGCGGATGCCGCTGTCGGCGGCGAGGCTGTCGGCGAGCTCCTGCACGAGGTCGGCGCAGCCGACGAGCTCGAGCTGCGGGAAGCGTCGCATCCCGTCGACGTAACGACGGGAGATGTTGCCGCACCCGATGATGGCGACGCGGGCGGTCGTGGTGGTCACTGGTGTCCTTTCCCGGCACCGCGTGGTGCCCGGGAGAGCTCGACCGTCGGTGTCGTGCATCCAGTTCTAGATGACCGTGGCTGCTTTTGTCTAGTGCTGCTCAAAACTTTTTGTGGAGCACGTTTGCTTTTGCTACGAGCTATGCGCTCCATGTGCGAGACTGTGTCCCATGTTCGAATCGAGCGGTGGGGCGGCTGCAAGTACGGGAGCGGCCGACCTCCTGCGGCTGCTGCGTGATGGGGAGCCGCGCACCCGCGCCCAGATTGGCGCGCAGACAGGCTGGGCTCGCGCAACCGTGGACAGCCGGGTGGAGACTCTGCGTGCAGCCGGTCTGGTCACGATCGAGTCGGTGCAGTCCACGGGCGGCCGCCCGTCCAGCCGCTTCCAGCTCGTCCCGGAAAGTCGGCTCATCGTCGCCGCCGACATCGGCCACACTCACCGCGTCATCGGCCTCACCGACCTACTCGGCCGCGTGCTTGCCCAGCGGAGGATCGAGGCGGACATCGAGGACGGCCCCGAAGACGTCCTCGACTGGTGCGTCGACACCGCCGTCCAACTCGCGCACGAGTTGGGCCGCGAGCCGCAGGAACTCGCGGCGGTCGGCGTCGGCCTCCCCAGCCCGGTCGAGTTCGAGACCGGCCGCCCCTTCAATCCCGTCGGCATGCGCGGCTGGACCAACTTCGATGTCCCCGGCTACGTCGGCCGTCGGTTAGACGTACCGGTGCTCGTGGACAACGACGCGAACCTCATGGCGCTCGGCGAGCAGTCCCGCGCGTTCGTGGACCAGCGCGACCTCATTTTCATCAAGATCACCGACAGCGGACTCGGCGCGGGCGTGATCGCTGGCGGTGCCCTCCAACGAGGCGGCTGGGGCATCGCCGGCGACATCGGCCACGTGCCGGTGCCGCGCGGCGCGGGCATCCCATGCGAGTGTGGCAACAGCGGCTGCGTCGCCAAGGTGGCGTCGCTCTCCGCGATCGCGGACGCCATCCGGGAGGCGGGAATCGAGGTACACGACCGCCACGACGTCCCGGCGCTCGTCGCTGACGGCGTGGTCGAGGCGATCTACGCCGTCCGTCAGGCCGGGCGCGACATCGGGGATCTACTGATCGGATCGGTGAGCCTGATGAACCCGTCGCTGATCGTGGTCGGCGGTGATTGGGGCCAGTCCGCCGAACACCTGATCGCGGGCATCCGCGAGGTGGTTTACGCCCGGGCGCTCCCCCTCGCGACCGAGCATCTCAGCATCGTCGCCTCCCGCACCGGCGACGACGCAGCCCTGGTAGGTGCCGGGACGCTCGCGACGGATGCGGTGATCAGCCCCGAGGGCGTACAGGCGGCGCTGCAAGCGAAAGAAAGGCGCCCCGATCGCAGCCGTAAACTGAGCCCCCCACGCCCCTAGTACGAGCACGGTCCGCCATGGCACGAACACCTTCCGAGGACGCATTGGTCCGCGCCGGCAGGTCCGGTATTCGACATCGGTGAATCGGGTACATGCTCGTCGCCTCCGAGTTTTGGAATCGCGGCGTCGCGCCGCCGATACGCTCGGGCGGAACAACCGGGCGAAGGTGTGAGCTTCACGGATCGAAGATTTGTGATCGCGCGTAGTGCCCACTCCCAGACGCAGAAAAGCCCCCGGAATCCCGCGGGATTCTGGGGGTTGAAGTAGCAGGAGCGGGGCTTGAACCCGCGACCTCACGATTATGAGTCGTGCGCTCTCACCAACTGAGCTACCCTGCCGCACGGCATCCGATGGACACTGCGAGCCCCGAGTCAGGATTGAACTGACGACCCCTTCCTTACCATGGAAGTGCTCTGCCACTGAGCTATCGGGGCGTGCCGCCCTCAGAGGGCAACCAGACGAGAATACCAAAGATTCTGCGCGTGGCCGAATCGAGGCGGCGGTCTGGTCACACCGGCGTGTCTGCCTCGGGATCCGCGGATCTCAAGGGGTCTCGAGGATCCGCTTGCGCAGCTCGAAGACGAGATCCGCGCTGCCCGCGAGGTTCAGCCGGCGGGCGACGTCGCGGCCCTCAGGCCGGACGAACACTCCGCCCGCCTCCTGCACCAGCAGCGCCCCGGCGGCGAAGTCCCACGGGCTCAGACCGCGCTCGAAGTAGCCGTCGAGCCGCCCCGCGGCGACATACGCGAGGTCGGTCGCTGCGCTGCCTCCGCGCCGCAGATCGCGGGCGACCGGCATCACACGCGCCACCGTGGCGAGGTCGCCGGCATGCGTGCTCGGGTCGTAGCCGAAGCCGGTGGCGAGCAGCGCTCCGGCGGGCCCCGGCTCGGCGATGCGCAGGCGCTCGCCGTTCAGGTGCGCCCCCTCGCCGCGGGCCGCGGAGAACGTCTCTCCCAGCACCGGCGACTGCACGACGCCGGCGAGCGCGGTCCAGCGGTCCGGATCGCTGCCGCCCTCGACGACGGCGACGCTCACCGCGTACAGCGGGATCCCCGACGCGTAGTTGACCGTCCCGTCGATCGGATCGACGACCCAGGTGATGCCCGTGGTGCCCTCGCCGCCGCCCGACTCCTCGCCGAGGAAGCCGTCTCCGGGGCGTTCGGCGTCCAGGCGGGCGCGGATCAGCGCCTCCACCTCGCGGTCGGCCTCGGTGACGATGTCGGCGAGGCTCGACTTGCTCGCGGCGATCGACACGCCCTCCGCGCGTCGCCGCTGCGCCAGGTCTCCTGCCTCACGCGCGATGTCGATCGCGAGATCGCGCAGCTCGACGGCGGTCACGAAGCGGCCGGCGGCGTCGGCGCGGCCCCCGGAGCGGGCGGTGCAGGCGGGAAGGCGGACGGCTCGCCGATGGAGGACGGCGCCGGATCCGCTTCGGCGGCGGCCGCCTCCGAATGCAGCGCACCGGTCAGGTCATGTCCTCCCCCGCCCGGAGACGCGGCGGCCTCCGCGGCGGACTGCGCCGGGAGGGCCGGCACGCCGGGAGCAGCGGCCGGAGCCTGCGCGTCGACGCCGGGCTGCGAGACGGCGGCCTCTGCGGCGGACGGCGCGGGCAGCGGCTGGGAGATCCCGGCAGGAACAGACGGAGCCGGCGATGCGGGAAGCGCGGCAGGCTGCCCGGGAATCGTCGCACCCGGGGTCGGGACCCCTGTGTAGTAGGCGTTCCAGTCCGGGGAGCCGTCGGGGAGGATCGGCAGCGGCGTGCGGCCGTCGGCGTACAGCGGCCACGGCTGCAGGCCGGTGGGCGGAGAGGAGAGCGGTGCAGAGGCCGGATACACGGCGGGCGCCGGCGCGGCGGGAGCGGGCCGCTTCGGAGCGAACAGCGCGTTCAGCAACGGGATCAGCATGGTGCCGACCGCGGTGAGGATCGTGAGTGCGACCACGATCCGCCAGTACAGGTCCGCATAGTGGAAGGTGTTCGGGAACGTCAGGTAAAACACGAGCATCGCGACCAGCACCGCGAGGAACGCGTACGTGGCCCAGACGATCCCGCGCGTGAACGGCGTCACGTGCCGCACGGCCGCCTTCTGGAACAGCCGCACGTGCAGCAGGGCGAGCTGCAGGATCGCGACGACGGCAACGAGCTGGATGAATCGCTCCGGGCCGGAGACGCCGGGGAAGAACGGCGAGTCCTCCGGCAGCCAGATCTTCACCGCCCCCACGAGCAGCGCGACGATCCAGGAGATCATGCTGAGCAGCGCCAGCCAATCCTCGCGGTTGGGCGCGAGGCTCGCCTCGAGGATCGCGATCGCGGCGAAGCCCGCGAGCAGCAGGATCGTGAGGAAGGCCCGTCCGATCAGCCCCTGCTGGTCGCCGATGAGCACCCACACCACGCACACCAGCGCGGCGGCGATGAGGGCGCCGATCGCGATCCAGATCGCTCCGCGGATGAGCAGTGAGGTGTTCGGCCGGGACTTGGCCGGCGTCGTCGTGTTCGCCATGGGATCCCCCGTCTGTGGTGCTCTCATCCTCGCACGCGACGTCGCGTGTTCTGCGGCCGAGGCACGATCAGGGGATAACTCGTGGTGGCGAAGCCTGTGGAGGCCGATGCGAGGCGGGACGACTGCGCGGACCGCATGCCCGTCAGCGGCCGGAGGACCTCTGCGCGAACGCCGCGATGAGTCCCTGCGCCTCGGGTCCGCCGAACGCCGCGGCGATCGTGCGGGCCTCCTCGTCGAGCTGCCCCTGGAACGTGCGCTCCTGCCGGGAGCGGATCAGTCGCTTCGCCTGCCCGTAGGCGCCGAACGCGCCGGAGAGCCAGAACCGGGCGAGCTCCTCGGCCCGGGTGCGCACGGCGGCGGCGATCGCCTCCGCGTCGCCCTCGCCGACCGCCTCCGCCGCGATGCCCCATTCCACGGCCTCCGCCGCCGAGAGCATGCGATCGGTGAGCAGCAGCTGCAGCGCGCGGCGCTGGCCAACCGCTGCGGCCAGCTGGGCGCTGACCGACAGATCGGGGGTGAGACCGACGTTCGCATACAGGCTGCCGAAGCGGGAATCGGATCCGACGACCGCATAGTCGCTCGCGAGCAGGATCCCCAGCCCTCCCCCGGCGGTGGTTCCGTGCGCGGCCGCGACGACCGGCACGGCCGATGCGACCAGGGTGCCGATGCCCGCATGGATGACCTGCGCGAGCCGCTCGATCTCCTCGCGCCCGCCCAAGCGCGTGGCCATGTCGATGACGTCGCCGCCCGCGCAGAAGGCACGCCCCTCGCCCTCGATCAGGATCGCGCCCACCGCGCTGTCGCCGACGGCCGCCGCCGTCGCGTCCGCCCAGGCGTGCGCGAGCTCGGCGTTGAAGGCGTTCAGCCGCTGCGGCCGGTTCAGCGTGATCCGTGCGAGGCCGTCTTCGACGCGATAGAGCAGCGGCTCGGTCATGGGGGCTCCCTTGGGATCGGCGGTGATCGCGCGACCGTCGGGCCGCCTGTTCAGCCTACCCGCGACGCACCCACGGCATGACACGGAGTCTCAGAGATGCTGAGCCTCCGGTTCACCTCAGGCGTCGCCGAGCACCGAGGCGACGAAGGCGTACACGCGCCGGTGCGTACCGTCCAGGCGCCGATCGGCGTGCCGTTCCGCACGGATCTCGCCGGGCGCGAGCGGCGGCACGATCCGCACGCTCTCGTGACAGGAAAGATCGGCGCAGATGTAGGTCCCGATGACGGATCCCTTCCGCCCCTGTTCTCCTCCGCGCCGGGCGGCGAACAGGGCGACCTGGTTGCCGGGCTGCATCGTGTGGCAGAGGTTGCACATGCCGGAGCGCACCCGGGACGGATCCGCGGCACGCAGCACGATCCCCACGGCCTCGCCGTCCTGCTCGATCACGATGTAGCCGCTGCGCGACGCGATCGGATCCCGCCAGGCGAAGAAGTCGAGGTAGTCCCACTCCGCGAGGAGCAGGTCGTGCGGCATCGCGATCTCGGCGACCTCGTCGGGCTCCGCATTGCGGAACGATGCCCGGATCTGGTCTTCGGTGAGGGCACGCATGACGACCAGTCTAAGAAACCGCCGCGGGCACGGCACACGACCGTCGTCGCCGATCATCGAGACGGAAGCATTCATGACCGAGCTCGGGATCGCCGTTCAGCGAAGCGGACGCCCTCTTCACCTGCGGCACCGGCGCCGTTCCGGGCGCGTGGCGGAGCGGACGAAGCGTTTTCTCATAGGATGGCCACAGCCGCATGCGAATGCGGAAGAGGGGATCTCGATGGCACGCGCATCATCACGTCCGGGAATCACCGACGTCGCCCAGCGCGCCGGCGTCTCGCTGTCGACGGTCTCCCGCGCCATGAACGGCAATCCGACCGTCGATCCCGCCCTCGCCGAACGGGTGCTCGCGGCCGCCGCCGAACTCGGCTACACCGCGAACCCCGTCGCCCGCAGCCTCGTGCTGGGGCGCACGCAGACGGTCGCCGTGGTCATCCCCGACCTGGCCAACCCCACCTTCCAGGCGATCCTGCGCGGGCTCAGCCGCGCAGCCGCCGCGGACGGCTACCACGTGCTCATCTCCGACTCGGCGGAGCAGGTGGCCGAGGAGGCCGTGCTCGTCGGCACCACGCGGCGCCGCACCGACGGCGTGATCCTGTGCGCCCCTCGCATGCCGCAGGAGGAGCTGTCGGCGCTGCTGCCGACGGTCTCCCCCGCGGTCGTCATCAACCGCCCGCCGCAGGACGGCGTTCCCACCGTCGTGGCGGACTACGGGGCCGCGATGACCAAGCTCATCGCGCACCTGAGCGGCCTGGGGCACCGCCGGATCGCCTACCTCTCCGGCGTCGTGGCGAGCACATCGGGCGCGGCGCGGACCAGCGCGATCGCGGCCGCGGCCGCCGACGCACACGACCTGGAGTTCTTCGACATCCCCGCCGGGGTCGACTTCGACAGCGGCGCGGCCGCGCTCGACGCCGTCCGCGACAGCGGAGCCACGGCCGTGCTCGCGTTCAACGACCTGGTGGCGATGGGCTTGCTGTCGGCGGCGGCGGTCCACGGCATCCGCGTGCCCGAGGACCTGTCCATCGCCGGCTTCGACGACATCCCGTTCGCGGCCTACACCACACCTCCCCTGACCACGGCCGCGGTCCCCGCCGCCGAGCTCGGCCGGCAGGCCTGGTCGGCGATGCACGCGCTGCTCACCGGCGGACAGCCGGTCACGGTCTCCGCCTTCACGCCGCAGGTGATCGTGCGCTCCAGCACCGGGCCCGCACGCACGTAGCGGGCCCGGTGCGGGCGCGGTCGTCAGTGCGGGAGCTGCAGGCGCCCGTCGATGCGACGCGGGATCGACAGCGGGTTCTCCTCGCGCAGCGCGTCCGGCAGCAGCGCCGCGGGCGCGTCCTGGAACGTCAGCGGCCGCTGGAAGCGGCGCGCGGCCGTCATCCCGACCGAGGTGTGGATCGAGGTCGTCGCGGGCCACGGCCCGCCGTGCTGCTGCGACCAGGCGACGGCGACCCCGGTGGGCCAGCCGTCGAACAGCACCCGGCCGGCCTTGGTGGAGAGCAGGGCGACCAGCTCGGCGATGTCATCGTCCGCCGCCGCGTGCACGGTGGCGGTCAGGCTGCCCTCGACCGCGCGCAGGGTGCGGTGCAGGTCCTCGTCGCCGTCGTACGCGACCAGCAGCGTCGCCGGGCCGAAGTGCTCGGCCAGCAGCGCGCCGGGGCGCTCCCGCACGGCGGCCGCCGAGGCGCCGAGCACCACGGGGGTGGCGGCTCCCGACTCCTGCGTCGCCGCGCCCGCGAGGATCTCCAGGTCGGGATCCGACTGCGCCTCGGACATCTCCTCCGCGAACGCCGACGCGATCCGCGGGGTGAGCAGGGTGGCCGGCTCCGGCGCCGGCAGCGCCGCCACCACGAGCTCCTCGAAGCCCGCACCGGCCGGCACGAAGACCACGCCCGGCTTGGTGCAGAACTGCCCGGATCCCAGCGTGAAGGATCCGGCCAGCCCGCGCGCCAGCTCGGGACCCTTGTCCGCGACCGCGGCGGGCGTGATCACCACGGGGTTGATGCTGCCCAGCTCGCCGTAGAACGGGATGGGATCGGGCCGGCTGCTCGCCAGGTCGAACAGCGCCCGCCCGCCGGAGACCGATCCGGTGAACCCGGCCGCCCGGATCGCGGGGTGCTGCACGAGCCGCACCCCCGCCTCGCGCCCCTCGACGATCGCGAAGGATCCCTCCGGGGCCCCGGCGGCGCGCAGCGCAGCGGAGACGATCTCGGCCGTGCGCACCGAGGTGCGTCGATGCCCCTCGTGGATCTTCACCACGACGGGGCAGCCCACGGCGAGCGCCGACGCGGTGTCGCCGCCGGCGACGCTGAAGGCGAACGGGAAGTTGGACGCGGCGAACACCGCGACGGGCCCGATCGGGATGAGCAGCCGGCGCAGGTCGGGGCGCGGCGGCGCGGTGTCCGCACGGGCGTGGTCGATGGTCGCCTCAAGGTACGCGCCGTCCTGGATCATGTCGGAGAAGCCGCGCAGCTGGCCGGTCGTCCGCGCCACCTCCCCGCGCAGCCGGGCGTCGTCGAGGTGGGTCTCCTCGGCGGCGAGGGCGATCAGCTCGTCGGCGTGGGCGTCGAGGCGATCGGCGACGGCGTCCAGCCATGCCCTGCGCTCGTCGCCGGAGGCCCGGGCGAGCAGCGGCGCCGCGGCCTCGGCCGCGTCCGCGATGGTGTCGAGGTGCTCGGGGGTGGTCGGCATGCGTGTTCCTTAGGGTCGGATCCGGAGCCCCAGCCCGGGCTCGTCGGTGGATCGGGCCTCGGTCGCGGTGACGCGGACCGGGGCGGGGCGGGCGAGGACGCCGAGGGCGGTCAGGGACGAGTCCTCGACGTCCTCGACCATCGACGGCCGCGGCAGGCAGAGCGCCACCTGCGCGGAGAGCTCGGGCAGCAGATGCGGGAAGACGGGGACGCCGCGTGCGTCCGCGTCGGCCGCGATCGCCAGGAAGGGCGTGATCCCGCCCACGCGGATCACGTTCGGCTGGATGATCGAGAGCGCGCCGGCATCCATGAACTCGCGGAAGCGATAGCCGGTGTGAATGTTCTCGCCCGCGGCGATCGGCACGGCGGTCGCCGCGGACAGCGCACGATAGCCGGGCAGATCGTCCGCGCGGAGCGGCTCCTCGATCCAGCGCAGGTGGAACGGCTCGAGCGCCGCGGCCGCGGCCCGCGCCTCCTCGAGGGTCCAGAGCTGGTTCGCGTCGATCATCAGCCCGCGGTCCGGGCCGAGGACGTCGCGCACCGCGGCGACCCGCGCGACGTCGTCGCGGAGCGGACGGCCGCCGACCTTGATCTTCACCGCGCCGAAGCCCGCATCGACCCAGCGGCGTGCCTGCGCCACCAGCTCGGGCAGCTCCAGGTGGCGATTGATCCCGCTGCCGTACGTGGGCACGGCCTCGTGCCGGCGCCCGATGAGCTGCGGCACCGAGGCGTGCGCCCGCTGCGCACGCAGATCCCAGAGCGCGAGATCGAGGCCGGCCATCGCGATGGTCGTCAGACCCCCCGATCCCGCCTCGTGCAAGTGGCGCCACAGCGCGTCCCACACCGGGGCGGGATCCGTCTCGCGCCCGCGGGCGAACCGGGCGATGTCGGCGGTGAGCAGGGACAGCACCGCGCCGGCGCCGATCGTCGGCGTCCAGCTGAACCCGTGCCCCCGGGCGCCGTCGTTGTCGGTGACGGTGACGGCGATGAAGTGGTTCTCCCGCACATCCGCCGCCCAGGGACGCGGCAGCGGCACAGTCAGCAGCCGGGCGCTGACGCCGGCGATCGTGGTCACACCAGGGCCTTGCCGCGCTCGAGGATGCGGGCGAGCTCGTCCTGCTGCGCCGGCGTGGGATCGGTCAGCGGCGGCCGGACCGAGCCGACGTCGAGGCCCTGCAGGCGCAGCCCCGCCTTGACCAGGGAGACGCCGAAACCGGGGGTCTGATCCCGCAGCGCCACGAGCGGGAGGTAGAACTCCCGCAGCAGCTGCTCGCGGACCTCCTCGTCGCCGGCGACGTAGGCACGGTAGTAGGCCGTGGCGATCTCGGGAGCCATCGCGAAGGCGGCCGAGGAGTACAGCGGCATCCCGATGCCGCGATACGCGCCCTGGCTCAGCTCGGCCGTGAGCAGGCCGTTGAAGAACAGGAAGCCGGCGGTGCCGGCCTCGCGCACCTTCAGCACGATCTCCTGCGCGAGGCCGATGTCGCCGATCCCGTCCTTGAACCCGATGATGTTCGGGTGTCCGGAGAGCTCGGCGACCTGATCGGCCGAGTACCGCGCGGTTCCGCGGTGGTAGAGCACGATCGGCAGCTCCGAGGCGTCCGCGACGGCGAGCGCGTAGTCCCGCAGCCCGGCCGACGGCCCGGAGACCAGGTACGGCGGCAGCAGCAGCGCGGCGTCGATCCCGCCCCCGGCGGCCCGGCGCACGCCCTCGATCGCCTGCCCGACGGATCCTCCCGCTCCCGTGAACACCGGCACGGCGTCGCCCACGACGTCCTTGACCGTGTCGGTCACGGCGCCGACCTCCGCGGCGCTCAGCGCGTGGAACTCGCCGGTGCCGCAGGCGGCGAACACCGCGCCGGGGCGGTGCGCGAGTCCGGTCGCGACGTGCTCGCGAAGCACGTCGTGCGCGACGGTGCCGTCTGCGGCGAACGGGGTGACGGGGAAGAACAGGACGCCGTCGAGGTTCATGCGGGGATCTCCTGGGGTTCGAGGGTGAGTTCGGTGCGCCAGCTGCGGGCGGGCGCCCATCCGAGCAGGCGCCGCGCCTTCTGCGTGGAGAAGGCTGGCGCCGTGCCGGTCAGCTCCGCGGCCAGCGCCTCGGTGCCGGGCACGAACTCCGGGAGGAGCTCGGCCAGCGGACGGCGTGCGAGCGCGTCGGCGGCGCCCACGAAGAAGGTCTCGCCGTTCGGGATCTCGGCCATGCCCGCCAGCAGCACGTCGAGGAAGTCCGCGACGTCACGCGCGTCGACGTAGTTGAACAGCGCAGGAGCGGAGAGCGCCGGCTCCTCGAGGCGCTCCAGGACGGTGTGCCCCTGTTGCGTGGGCGCGCCGTCCCATTCGTCCGGTGCGATGACGAAGCACGGCCGGAACGCGGCGAGCCGGACGGCGTCGCCGTACGCCGCGGCGAACATGCCCATGACGCGCTCGGCCACGAGCTTGGACAGCGCGTAGGCGTTCCACGGGCGCGCGGGCTCGACCTCGTCGATCGGAAGCCGGGAGGGCAGCCAGCCCGCGGGAGAGCCGTAGCCGACCACGGTGGGGCTGCTGGCGACCACGATCCGGGACGCACCGCTCTCGATCGCCGAGCGGACCACGTTGTACGCCAGGGCCGTGTTGGTGGACAGGATCCTCTCCTCCGGCGCGGAGAACGGCACCGCGATCGCGGCGAGCTGGATCACGGCGTCGGGGCGGGCGCGCTCGAAGGCCTCGGCCGCCGCGGAGAGATCGGTGAGGTCGACCGCGATCTGCTGCTGCGGGATGTCCGGGTTCGCGGCCCGGTCGAACGAGATCACCTCGTGCCCGGCCGCGGCGAGGCCCGCGACGACGCTGCGGCCGAGCCGCCCCGATCCGCCGGTGACGACGATGCGGCTCATCGGATCCGCCCCGATCGGGCGAGGTCGACGTCGAGGCCGAGCCCGCGCACATCGACCGGCGTGCCCTCCGCCAGCGACGCGTTGCCGGCGATGCCGACCGCGACCGAGCGCACCCCGTCGATCCAGGAGGCCGGGCGGCCCAGCACGTCGTCCGCGTTGCCGAGGAACACATCGGCGAGCAGCAGCTCGTCTCCCCCGCCGTGCCCGCCGCCGCCGTCGGGAATGGGGATCTCCTCGGCCTCGCCCCAGTGCCGCTGCACGACGAGGCGCTCACCGCGGGCGCGCGCGGCGCCCGAGCCGCTGGCGTCCTCGGTCAGGCTCGGGTCGAGCACGCTCGCCCCCTCGGTCAGCACGGCCGCGCGCTCGACGACGTCCAGCTCGACGCGCCCCTCCGTACCGTTGACGGCGACACGGTACCCCTCCCACGGCGAATAGGCCGTGAGCGAGTAGGTCATGGTCGGGCCGCCGTCGTAGTCGACGAGCAGGGAGAGCGTGTCCTCGATCGTGATGCCCTCGGAGAACACGTCCCGGTCGCGCAGATAGCCGTCCTCCTGCTCGGCGTCGAGATACAGCTCCTTCAGCCGCGGATCGTCGCGGAGGTCGAGCTGGAACGGATCCGTCGCGCCGTCGTGCGTGCCGCGCTCGGGGCGGGGGCCGATGCCGCGGGCCCGCGCGTTCTCGGATCCGTAGAACCGGAGCCCTCCGCGGGCGTAGACGCTCCGGGGCGAATCGTCGATCCACCAGTTGACCAGGTCGAAATGGTGCGACGACTTGTGCACGAGCAGCCCGCCGGAGTTCGCCTTGTCGCGGTGCCAGCGCCGGAAATAGTCCGCGCCGTGCGCGGTGTCCAGGAGCCATTCGAAATGCACGCTGGTCACCCGGCCGATCGCCCCGGAGCGGATCACCTCCTTGAGCAGCGTGTTCCGCGGCGAGTAGCGGTAGTTGAAGGTGACGGTGACCGAACGGCCTGTCTCCTCGGCGGCGCGGGCGATCAGCCGGCACCCGTCCGCATCGATCGTGAGGGGCTTCTCCACGACCACGTCCGCGCCCGCGCGCAGGGCGATGTCGATGTAGCGCGCGTGCAGGAGGTCGGGCGTCGTGATGATCACACGGTCGATGCCGTGCTCGGCGACCGCCTCGCGCAACTCCGCCGGGTCGATGATCTCGACAGCGACGCCTGCGGCCTCCGCACGGCCGGCGTAGTAGCCCGCCCTGGCCCGGTTGGTGTCCGCGAGGGCCACGAGCTGCGCCACGTCGGCGTGCGGCCCGAGGATGGCGTTGAAGTACATCTCGGAACGATGGCCGGTGCCCACGATCGCGTACCTCGTGCGGCCGTCTGTTGCTGTCATCTTTCGTGATCTCCATTGATGATCGGGAAGGAAGGCGCCCGTCGCGCACGGCGCGAGAAAACGTTTTCTCTAAAATACTCCGATCGCCTGCTCGACGCAAGCGCCACCGGGGTCCGCGGGTCCGGGGTCCGGGGTCCGCGACCCGTGCCGGATCCGCGGACGCACGATGGCCGTCCCGGATCCGGGACGGCCATCGTGTCGCGACGCGCTACTTGGCGGCGTCGATCTCGCCCTGCAGCTCCTTGATGAAGGCGGCCGCCGCTTGCGCGGGAGTCGCCTGCTTGAACAGCACCTGCTGGGTGTACCGCGCGAGCACCGTCTCGATCGAGCTCGCACCGGCCGGGGTCACCCGGGGAGCGGCGCCGACCTTGATGTTGTCGAGGTAGTCCACGGCCGCCTTGTCGGTCGCCGACAGGGACGGGGTGATCGCGGTGCGGACGGCGCTGTTGGCCGGGATCCCGCGCTCGGTGCCGTTGATCTTGCCGGCCTCCTCGCTGTTCGAGATGAAGTCGGCGAACGCGGCCGCCTCAGCGGGGTGCTTGGAGCGCGCCGACACCGTCCAGTACATGCCGGGCTTGTAGTACAGGCCCGGGTCGGTGGCCTTCGACTCGCCCGGGATCTGCAGGATCGCCAGGTGCTGGCCGCTCGCAGCCGTGAGCGAGGTGAGCTGCGTGGCCCAGAACGGTGCGAACGCGACCTTGTTCGTCGCGAGGCCCGAGCCGGTGAGGCCCGCGCCCTGCCGCTCGATGATCGTCGAGGCCGGGGCGGTCGCGCCGTTGTCGGTCAGATCGAGGATGTACTGCCAGTAGCTGGCGAGCACGTCGGCCTTGATCGCGACGTCACCCTTGGCGTCGTACAGCGATCCGCCGTGCTGGCGGGCCCAGATGTTCGGGCCGCCCGCGTCGAAGCCCCAGCCCTGGAAGCCGGCGACCTCTCCGCCGCTGGCCTTGGTGACCTGCTCGCTGATCGTGGCCAGATCGTCCCAGGTCCACGTCTTGTCGTCCGGCAGCGCGATGTTGTACTTGGCCAGGATATCGGTGTTGACGATGATCGAGTACGCGCCGTAGGTCGCCGGCAGCGCGTACTGGGTGCCGTCGATCTGCCCCGCCGCCAAGACTTCCTTGGTGTAGTCCTTGGTGCTGAGGAAGCTCTTCTCGGTGCCGAGATCCAGCAGCGCGCCTCGGCCCGCATACGAGCTCAGGTAGAGCTCGTCCATCTGGATGACGTCCGGGGCGTCGTTGGCGGCCGTCGAGGTCGCCAGGCTGTCCCAGTAGCCCGCCCAATCCTTGAACTGACCCTTCACCGTGATGTTCGGGTACTTCTTCTCGAACGCCGCGATGATCTTGTCGGTGTTCTGGACCCGCGCGTCCGAGCCCCAGTACGTGATGTTCAGGGTGACGGGCTTGGTGCTGAGCGTCTCCTGCGCAGCGGGGGCGGATCCGGAGCAGGCGGCCAGGCTGGCGACTCCGGCGACTGCGGCGACCGCGGCGAGGATGCGCCGCTTGCGGTTGCCCTTCATAGTGATTCTCCTTTGAATGTCGGGGGTGAGGGTGTGAGGGTGATCTGTGATCGGGTGATGCAGGACGTGCGCGCAGCGCACCCCTCCTCCGCAGAGGCTGCGAAGAGGTCTATTTCCCGCCGGTCGTCGCGATTCCCTGGATGAGGTAGCGCTGGCCGAACAGGAAGATGAGGAACACGGGCACGAGCGAGACGACGCTCATCGCGAAGACGGATCCCCAGTTGGTCGTCGAGGTGGCGTCGACGAACGAGCGCAGCGCCACCGGGACCGTGTAGAGGCTGGGATCGGTCAGGTAGATGAGCTGGCTGAAGAAGTCGTTCCAGGTCCAGATGAAGGTGAAGATCGTCGTGGTCGCGAGCGCCGGCACCATCAGCGGCAGGATCACCTGGAGGAAGATCCGCGGATGCCCCGCGCCGTCGATCCGCGCCGCCTCGTCGAGCTCGCGCGGGATGTTGCGGATGAACTGGACCATCAGGAACACGAAGAACGCATCGGTGGCCAGGAACTTGGGCACGATCAGCGGGAGGAACGTGTTGATCCAGCTCAGCTGCGAGAACAGGATGTACTGCGGGACGATGATCACGTGGATCGGCAGCATGATCGTCAGCAGCATGATCGAGAACCAGAACCGCTTGCCCTTGAACTGCAGCCGGGCGAACGCGTACGCGGCGAGCGAGCACGAGACCAGGTTGCCGATGACGGCGCCCAGCACGATGATCGCCGAGTTGAGCATGTACTGCCCGAACGGTGACGTCAGGGCGCTCCAGCCGTCCGCGTAGTTGCTCCACTTGAAGCTTCCGAGGACGATCGACGGATCCCGGAAGATCTCGTCGTTGGGCCGGAGCGAGCTCGCCACCATCCACAGCACGGGATAGAGCATGAGCAGGGCCGCGAAGATCAGCAGGGCGTGCTTGAGCACGCTGCGGAGAGGGGCCGCCGCCTTCGCCGGGCGGCGCACCGCCTGGATGACGGTCACCGTGTCGGTCGGCTCCGGCCGCACGGTCTTGCTGGCGAGATCAGTCATCGTAGAACACCCAATACTTCGAGGCCCAGAAATTGACGGCGGTGAAGGCGCCGACGATGAGGAGCAGCACCCACGCGAGCGCCGACGCGTACCCCATGTCGAAGTTGCCGAAACCGCGCTGATAGAGGTACAGCGTGTAGAAGAGCGTGGAGTCCGACGGCCCGCCCGTGCCGCCCGAGACGACGAAGGCCTGGGTGAACGACTGGAACGCGTGGATGATCTGCAGCACGAGGTTGAAGAACAGGATCGGCGTCAGCAGCGGGATCGTGATGGAGCGGAACTGGCGCCATTTCGACGCACCGTCGACCGAGGCCGCCTCGTAGTACTGACGAGGGATCTGCCGGAGGCCGGCGAGGAAGATCACCATCGGGGCGCCGAACGTCCAGACGTTCAGGACGATCAGGGTCGACAGCGCCGTGCTGGGCTCGGAGATCCATCCCTGGCCGTGCAGGCCGAACAGCCCCAGGCCCTGGTTCACGAGACCGTCGGTTCCGAAGATCTGCCGCCAGAGCACCGCGATGGCGACGCTCGAACCCAGCAGGGACGGCAGGTAGAACACCGAGCGGTAGATCGCGAGGCCGCGCAGCCCCCGGTCGAGCAGCACGGCCAGGGCGAGCGCCAGGGCGAGCTGCAGCGGCACCGAGACCAGCACGTAGGCGAAGGTGACGCCCAGCGCCTTGTGGAAGCGCTCGTCCGTCAGCATCCGGGTGAAGTTCGCGAAGCCGTTGAACTTCGGCGCCTGGATCAGGTTGTACTTCGTGAAGCTCAGCACGAGCGAGGCGATCATCGGCCCGATCGTGATCCCGGCCAGGCCGACCAGCCACGGCAGGAGGAACAGGTAGGCCGCGCGGTTCTCTTTCCTGCTGGCCTTCGTCGACGGTGCCGCGGCGCCGCCCTTGGCGACTCGTCGCAGCTCTCCGAGCGCACTCATGGCGTTGCCTCGAGCATCCGGGGGTTCTCCATTCTTCGTTGAACGTCACGCGTCACAAGCTGAGAAAGCGTTTTCTCATCTCAGTATCACATCATGTGCGGGTCTATGCAAGCCGGGACGGGAAAACGGATTCCCAGCTGTGATCCGAGCGTCGGTCGCGGCCCCGGCGCGCGGACGGGCGCCGGGGCCGCGACCCGCGTCACCCGATCAGCTCCCAGGGACCGTCGGCGCCACCGGGCGCCTGGTTCCGGTTCCACCAGCGGGCCCGGTACAGCTTGTCCTGGTAGCTCACCACGTCGCCGGCGGTGAAGATCCCGGAGGCCGTCCAGAGCGCCGTGCCGTCGGCCGCGGTCGCGATCTGCTGCCACGCCCCGGTCGTCCCGCCCGGGGTCTCGTTGCGGGTCCAGTAGCCGGCCTTGTACCGCAGGCCGTCGTGGATCACGATGTCTCCGGTGTTGAAGACGCGCGACGCCGTCCAGATCGCGGTGCCGTCCGGCGCGGTGCGGATCTGCTGCCAGGAGCCGGTCGGATCCCCCGGCGTCTGGTTCCTGGTCCACCACGACGCGGTCCAGAGCGTGCCGCCGAAGACGACCCGGTCGCCGTTGTTGTAGGCGGTCGTGGCGCTCCACGCCGCGGCGAACACGAACGTCGCCTGCGCGGTCACGGGGCCGGTGCCCGTCGCGGTGAGGCCGGGCCGCACGGTGAACGTGACGGCCGCGGATCCGGCGCGGGAGGAGTCCCAGCCCGTCGCCGAGACGTCGGCGGCGGCGAGCGCGACGGTCGAGCCGTCGGCGCGCGTGCCATGGAACTGCGCGCTGCCGGCGACGTCCGACCCCAGGGCGAAAGCCTCGTGCGCGGGCTCAGCCGAGAGCGTCTGCACCGCCGGGACGAGCCCCGCCTTCGCGGCGCCGATCGCGGCGGTCGCCGCGTCGACCTGCGCCTGAGTCGCGGCGCCGTCAGACAGCACCCCGTCGCCCGCATCGCGCGCCGAGACCAGCGCCGACCACGAGTCGGCGCCGTAGGCGGCGGCGTCCAGCCCGCCGGCGTCCGCGACCGCGGCGGTGAGCGCCGCCGTGTCCACCGACGGCTTCCTCGTCACCTGGATCAGGTAGGTGCCGTAGTCGCCCGGGTAGGAGTTCGAGGTGACCTGGATCTGGTTCACTCCGTCGTGGAGCGCGACGGTGGCATCGGTCGCCCCTGCCGGGAAATCACGTCCGTCCACCTGCACCTGCTGACCGCTCCAGCCGAGTTGCCAGGTCAGATGCAGGGAGGCAACGTCGCCGGCGAGCTCGTCCGCGATCGCATACGGGTTGTCCGTGCCCTGACGGTCCGGCGAGAAGGCCGGGGTGAGGGTCTGGCCGTCGATCGCCAGAGCGCGCAGCCGGTCGAGCTGGGCGGGGTTGGTCTGCGCGATCGACACCGTGTACGACTTCCTGGTCCCGTCCTCCGCGGTCACCACGACCGGCACCTTCGTGACGAACACCGCGTCGCCCACGTCGCCGCTCTGCAGCGGGACGTCCACGGCGGTGCCGGTCGCGACGGCGCTGCCCGCGACGGTGAGCTTCGCGAACGGGCTGGCCGTCGCGACCGTGACGCCGGCGCTCGTCGCGTACGGGTCGACGGTGGCCGAGTACGTCGCGCCGTCCTGCGACGGCGTGACGGGCACCGCGGCACCGCCGGAGCTGGCCGTCACGCCCGCCAGGGACGCGTCGTCGTATCCGACCGGGGCTCCGGTGTTGACCCGGAAGTAGTCGATGTTCATGTCGCCGACGTTCGAGCCGTTGATGAAGAACTGGAAGAAGTCCAGATCGGTGACCTTGGTGCGCAGCGGCTGGTCGACCAGCACGGGGGTGTTCATGTCGTTGACGTAGAAGTCGAACGTGCCCTTGTCCAGGTTCACCACGTTGCGCACCGTGTACCACGTGCCGACCGTGTAGTCCGCGACGTTCTTGACGGTGCCGGATCCGGTGACGTTGTGCGTCATGATCTTGCCCCCGGCGAATCCGAAGGTGGCAGAGGGATTGGTCGACGAGCCCGGATTGGCCGCGTTCCAGTTCGACTCGTTGAACGAGTACATGGCGAGCTGGTTCGGCGCTCCGTTGGTCGACGTGCGCTGGATCCTCGCCTCGATCGTGACGATGCCGGACAGGTTCTGCGCCGTCGTGTTGTGCACCGCGAGCGTGCCGGAGCTCGCGCTCGTCTTCGCGATCCGGAGGTACTTGTTCCCCGTGCGGGACGGATCCGCGACGATGCTCAGCGATCCGACCGCGGGCGCCGACTCGCCGATCAGGGCGCCGTCCGCCGTCTTGGTGAAGACCCCGGAGGTCTCGCCGTCGAAGGTCTCGTTGATCGCGTAGTGCGTCTCGCCGGCCTCGGCGGAGAGCACGAGATCGACCGTCGCCGTGCGCGCCGCCTTGACCTCGACGCCGGACGCCGAGGCGCTCTGGTACCCCTCCTTCGCGCCGCTGACGGTGTAGCCCGTGCCCTTCGGGAGCGCGGTCAGCGTGTAGCGGCCGGCGGCGTCGCTCGTCGCCGTGGCCACCGTCTGCGTCCCTTGTGCGGCGGTGACGGCGACCCCGGCCAGCGGCTTGCCGCTCGAGGTGACCGTGCCGGTGAGATCGCCCGTCGTCGCGGTCGTCACGCCGAGCGCCAGATCGGTGGCGATGGTCTTGCCCGCCACGAGCTGCACGCCGGTCGAGGCGCCGTCGGCGTACCCCGTGGCCGACGGCACGAGCGCGTAGTCCCCCGCTGTCAGCTCGGCCGCGTAGTGGCCGCTCGCGTCGGCCGTGGTGTGCGACCCGCCGACGGCGACGGCCGCGCCGCCCACCGCGACGCCGTCCTGGTCGCGGACGGTGCCGACGACGAGGCCCTTGCCCGCGGCGGGCACGTAGGTGGCGGGGCCGACCGACGCCGGGGTGGCCAGGGCGGTGCCGAAGAAGTCCACGCCCAGCGGGACCTGGCTGGTGTCGGCGTTGCCCCGGGCGTCGAACCCGGGAGCGAGCGTCGACAGGTCCACCGCCGTGCCGGAGGCGACCAGCGGCGAGGCCCCTGACGCCGGCGTGGCGTTGCGGATGGCGTCGGCGGGACTGCCACCCAGCAGCGGATCGCCGGTCAGGGCGCTCGCATCCTGCGACGGCGCGGTCACGCCGGGCCCGAAGTACGAGTTGCTGCCCACCGTGACACCGGGGAACCCTGCGCCGATGGTCGCACCGGACACGCTCGAGAGCGTGTTGTAGAACACGTTGTCGAACAGGTAGTGCGCGTTCTTGGCGGTCAGGTACGACGTGTTGCCGCCCGACGAGTTGAAGAACCCGATCGTGTTGTTCGAGATCGGCGTCTGGGAGTTGTACATCAGGTTGTTGTAGATGACGTTCACGCCGCTGTCGCCGTGCGGGTTCACATAGTTCCGGTCGACGTCGCGGATGACGTTGAACCGCACCACGGCCGTGCTGAAGCCGAAGCCGCAGAGCAGGATGCCCTCGCCCGAGTCGTGCACGTAGTTGCCCTGGATGAGGATGTTGGAGGTGCCGCGGTCGGGGTCGATGCCGTTGGAGTCGGCCGCGTTCACGCGGGTCTCGACCTGGGCGACCTCGTTGTTCTGCACCACGATGTCATCGGCGTAGTACATCTCGATGCCGGAGACGCCGGCGCCGTCGATCAGGTTGTTCTCGATGGTGGCGCCGCGGGTGCTGGTCACGAAGACCGAATCCCAGCCGTACTGGGTGCCGCGGTTGCTCAGGTAGTTGCCCGAGACCTCGATGCGGCTGTTCGGCTTGAACCCCGGATCCTCGGTGATCGTGCCGTTCGTGCTCGCCTTGGCGACCGCGCGGTCTCCCCACCCCGGCGCGAGGTCCTGGTAGCGGTTCGTGCCCATGCCCGAGAACTGCTTGAACGAGACGTTGGCGAAGGACGTGTTCGCGATGATGTTGTCCCTCACCACGACGTCGGTGAACTGGGACACGGTCTTCGCGTCGCCCTTGAGCCCCTCGAACAGGATGCCGCCGGTGCGCTTGCCGCGGTCGAGCCCGGCATTGCCGATCGACCAGATCACCCCGCTGACGTCGTGGACGAACACGTGGTGGATGTCGTATCCCGCGAGCGTGCCCGCGCTCGCGCCCTGCACGTGGATGCCGCGCAGGTCGCCCGTCTTGGGGTTCTCCTCCCCCGGCAGCAGGCCCTGGTTGGCACCGGGCTGGAACTTCGTCGGATCGAATCCGTCGGTGACGTTGCTGATGTCGAGGTTGGAGATGTCCCAGTGCTGCTGGTTGGTCAGCTGCAGGACGTCGTTCACGACTCCGCGCCCGTCGAGCTGCGGCGCCGCGCCGTCGCCGTAGCTGGAGAGCACGATCGGGTGCTCGGCGGTGCCGGAGCCCTTCGGGGCGAGCAGCGCGGTCGGATCCGGCTCGGTCACGTCGATCGGCGTGGTGCCGTTCCAGTTCGTGTAGTCGTACGCCTCCTTCGCGACCTGGCTGCCCTGCGCCGACCAGGTGCTGCCGGCCTTGAGCAGGATGCGGTCACCGGGCTGGAACACGGTCGCGTTCACCGCCGCGAACGTCTTCCAGGCGGTGGCGGCGGACGTGCCGTTCGCGCCGTCGTCGCCGTTCTGCGCGTCGACGTAGTACGTCGTGCCGGTGCCGGCCGGCGTCGAGGCGGCGGTGACCGGCAGCGCCGCGTTCTGGACGACCGCGCGCCCTGCCGTGCGCAGATCGCTCTTGTCGGTGTACCCCGCGAACGGAGCGGCGACCGCCGCGTTCGCGGTGACGGCGGGAGCGACGGCCAGCGAGGCGAGCGCCGCCGCGAGCGCGGCCGTCACGGCCACCGCGGTGCGGCCGAAGGGCCGTCCCAGTGATCGGGAGAGGGACATCCTTGTTCCTTTCGTCGCCGCGCATCCGGTGCTGCGGCAGGGTCCGGCTGAGTGCTCGTGCGCGCGGTGAGGCGTCGGACGCTCCGAGGATGCGCACAATCAGAAAACGCTTTCTCGCAAACTAGCGGACGAAACGCGCGGGGTCAATGCCCAGATGCGGATCCGCGTCAGGCTTCCCAGACCGCGGGGCGGTCGACCCCGCCGACCCGCTCCGTCGGCCAGAGCGGATCCACCGTCAGCGGCGTGACGACCCCGCCCTCCACCCGCACGGTGTCCTCGACCTTCGCGCCCACGACGGACGGATTCCAGGCGACGTGCGCCCGCACCGGAATCACGTCGGCGACCGACGGGGTCGCCCGGGGGTCGCGGCCGTCGTAGCCCGCCAGGCCGCCCTGGTGGTGCCGCGTCCACTCCTCGGCGTCGAAGCCGTGGCGACGGTACGAGCGGCCGATCGCCGCCAGGACCTCGGGCAGAGGCGCGCCGGATGCCGTCGCGGCGAACGCGTCGGCCTCGACCTCGAGGATGCGCCGATCACGGTCGCGCTCCTCCGCGGTCGCGGCACCGAACCGGATCCATCTCGTGAGATTCGCGATGAGGCCGCGGTGCCGGGCGCAGACGACCACCATCGCCCGTCGCCCCAGCGAGCCGGCTGTGGGCAGGGGGTGCCGGAATCCCGCGCGCGCGGCGCCGCCCACCAGCACGACGAGGGGCTCGAGCCCCCGCTCGACGAGCGCGGCCTGCACCCGCGCAGCCAGCGCGAACTCGCTCATCCCGGGCGTCGCGACGCCGATCGCCGCGGTGACCGCCGCCGCCGCCTGCGCGCCGAGCCCGGCGAACCGCGCCCGCTCGCCCGGCAGCAGATCGGCGCGCAGCGCCCGAAGCTCATCTCGCAGCGCGTCCTCCTGCAGCCCCGCCGTCACGAGCGGCTCCCACCAGTCGCGCGTGCGGATCCCGACGTCGGGCGGAAGCTCCTCCTCGCACAGGCGCGCGCGCTCGTTGGCCGTCACGTGCACGAGGTCGGCACCCTCGGTCACCTCGACCGCGACGATCGGCGGCGCCGCCAGGCTGACGTGGGTGCGCGCGCCGTCGAGATACCAGGAGACGGCAGGGGCGCTCGTCAGCAGCAGCGAATCCGCGCCGGTGCGATCGAGCAGGGCGAGGACGCGCTCGCGTTTGATCGACCGATCGGTCGCATGCGGGGCGGAGGCGGAGGATGCGCCGTCCAGGAGGGTCATCGTCGGTCTCGGAGTCGATCGGTACGGGGTGCGGTCACGGGATGACGGTAGCAGAAAACGCTTTCTGCTCAACGCTTTACTAGTAGTACTTGGTTAGGTCTTGTTAATGGTCGTGGGGACTGTTAACCTGCCGGCGTGCGGACGGATGAGATCGAGCGGATGCGGGCGGAGCTGGACGAGTTCGTCGGTGAGGTGTTCGCGT
>Ga0153917_1000047_pt1 | contig 142355 bp, 139 predicted proteins | sample TSFL001MetaG_FD_104695 | JGI IMG/M metagenome (GOLD analysis project Ga0153917, IMG submission 104695) | Attine ant fungus gardens microbial communities from Florida, USA - TSFL001 MetaG | ecosystem: Host-associated > Fungi > Mycelium > Unclassified | place: USA: Florida, Paynes Creek Historic... | reverse complement strand
GACGACCGTGCATCCGGCTGCGAGAGCGAAGGGAAGCTTCTGACTGAGGACGACCAGAGGATAGTTCCAGGGCGTGATCAGCGCCACGGGCCCCGCAGGCTCCTTCAGCACCAGCGCGAGCTTGTCGGCGCCGAGATTGGAATGCAGATCTCCATGAATGGCCCGGGCCTGTCCTGCGGCATAGTCCCAGATGTCTCCCGCCCACGGGATTTCTTCCGATGCCTGCGCGAGCGTCTTGCCGGTTTCCTCGCTTTCGATCAGGGCGAGCGCCTCGACATTGTTCTTGAGATGGGCCGACACCGCCCGCAGAACATCCGATCGCGCCGAGGCCGGAAGGCCAGACCAGCGCCCGTCGTTGAAGGCCGCCACAGCCGCCGCGACGGCGGCATCGACATCTTCGCTCGTCCCGGCCGGCCATCTTGCGGCGCCCTTTCGCGTGGCGGGATTCTCACGCTCGATGAACGCGCCGCCACGAGAGGGTACATGGTTGCCACCGATGAAGTGGAGGTACTCACGCATAATGATCGCCTTCTCTCGGATGTTTGGGATTGGGACCGGCCGCATATCGGCCTCCCCGGCCGCCGGCGGAACCGTCAGACAAGCGGCTTTGCTTCCGCATGGCCAAATTCGTATATTGGATAAAATATGCTGTCAATCCGTTTTCCTGCGCTTTCGCATTCCCGCTCCGCACCAGCAGATGATTGACCGGACGAAATATCGCTGGATTTCCCGCGTGTTGCGGATATTGCAAACAGGGCACGCCATATTGTATAAAATCGACAGGATGGATAAATCGCATCGAACTTCAACGAGGCAACGGACGCGCATGACGACGGTCGGCAAGGGATTAATGCACAAGACCATGGCTGAGGCGGCCGCTTCGGAGATCCGGGAACGAATTCTCGGCGGCGCGTACCCTCCCGGAATGCGGCTGCGCCAGGATGCCCTGGCCGAGGAGTTCGGCATGAGCCGCATTCCGATCCGCGAAGCCCTGCTTTGCCTGGAGAGCGAGGGAATCCTCAATATTCTTCCTCACAGGGGCGCCGTCGTCGTCGAACTCTCGGTCGAGGAGATCGAGGAACTCTTCAACATGCGCGTGCTGCTCGAACCTTTTCTTTTTCTCCGCTCCGCGCCCAGCTTGACGCCGGCCGATTTCGAACTGCTCGAGAGCAATCTGGAGAAGTACTCCGCCTCGATGGACGCCCTGGACGTCGACATGTGGAACGACATCAACACCGAGTTCCACATGACGATCTACAAACGTGCGCGCAGCCCTCGCGTTCAGGCCACCGTTCAGAATCTCCTGGCCGAATGCGACCGTCATACGCGGATCCAGCTCACCAACATCACCGCTGACCGCAACCGTGCGGTCGAAGAGCATACCAAGATCCTCAAGCTGTGCCGGCAGCGGAAATTCGAGGAGGGCGCCCAACTCATGCGGGAACACATCGACCACATCCGTCTCGTGCTGTTCGACCTTCTGAAAGATCGCGACGCCGATGCCGGCCGCGCGGCGGAGTGACGCTGCGTTCAAGCAACGCCTCTCCGCAAGAAAGGAAGGCGGAATGGCGACCCCGCCGCAATGAGCGGGGCCGCAGGCGCTTAGTGCGATCCAACACTGAAGATCGGGGTGCCGAGCCGCTGGGAATCGACCTCGATGCCTAGACCGGGCGCCGTCGGGGCAGACCCGTAGCCGCCGGAAGAGCGAGGCGTGTAATTCGCAAGGTGACCGTCGGTCCAATCGTTGAAGAACGGGGTCATCAGGAGCGATTCAGGGCGGGTGGTGGCTGCGATATGGCTGGTCGCAGCGGTGATGATATCGCCACCCCACATATCCTCGACCGAGACGGCCATGTTGAGATCCTGCAGGAGATCGCGCGCCTTCACGACATTCGTCAGGCCACCGAGCTTGCCGAATTTGAGATTGATGGAAACGGCATTGGCTTCATACTTGGCGCGGAACACTTCGTCATGATTGACGATGGATTCGTCGAGCACGAGCGGCAGGGACGAGCCGCGATGCGCCAGAATGCAGTCGGCGGTCGAACGGCACGGCTGCTCGACGAACACCGGAAGGCCGGCCATTCCCTGAACGGCGAGCTTGGCGGCGGCAAGCGACCAGCCGCCGTTCGAATCGGCAACGATGACCGTGTTCGCATCGCCGGCTTCCACACTGGCCCGAACGCGGGCGATGTCGTCGAACGGATTGTTGCCGACCTTCAGCTGGAAGCGGTTGATCCCCGCCGCCCGTCGCGACCGGATGAAGGCGCCCATCTCCTCCGGTGCGGTCAGCGGCACGGCTTCGTATATCGGGAAGCGTTCGTTGATGACGCCGCCGATCAGGCTCGACACGGGAAGGTTCAGGGCCTTGCCCTTGATATCCCAGCAAGCGATGTCGATCGGGCTTTTCGCGAATTCCTGGCCCATCAGGGTGGCGTTCATCACGCGGTTAATCTTCGCGATATTCGTCGGGTCTTGCCCGATCAATGCCTCTCCGAGGTCTTTCAGGGCCGTGCGGATCCCTTCGGGAAAGGTCGGCAGATAAACCTTTCCGAGGGTCGTGATCTCGCCCCATCCTTCGATCCCCTCGTCCGTCCGGATGCGGACGACGGTACCGTCTTCTGTCTGCGCAACGCGGTCGCCCGACATGATATAGGTTCCGTGGGCATAGCCTACCGTGTAGGAATACACGTCGATGCCGATGATTTTCATAACTGATGTCCTTTAGGCCATTACGCTATCGCATATTGTATAAAATGTTCCTCCTGGTGACGCAATCGCGTTTTTCCCTCCGGCCGTAATGACACAAGGAATTTCCGTCTTTTGCCCATCTTGAGGTGAAAACAGTGCGGATCGCCACGACCGGCCAAGGGGCGGCTGCATAGCAGTCGACCAGATTTTGCACAGCACGCCGCCTAAGAAGTAGGCTATCCACAGCCAACAAACGAGCAAGGATAGTACGTCATGAAACTCTTCAACCCATCCAGCTACTGGTTCAAGAAGAGGTCCACGCAGGCCGAGAACGATGCTCTTAGCGATGGCTTCAAGCAGACGCCCGTCGCCAAGTTCGACCTTTTCTCGCTTGCTGTGCGCTCGATGCGCTAAGCATTGAGCGATAGACAGGATGTCACGGCCCGAAATTTCGGAGGGCCGCGCAGGGCTCCCCCCTATTGTTATGGGCACGTCGAAGACGTCGGAAACGTGCCCATAAATCTAGAACCGTTGTTTTTGCGGTTGAAGTGGCCTTCCTCACAGGCCCGAATATGTGCTTGCTCAGCGCACAATCTGTAGCAATCAACCCGTACCGGCAGTCAATCTCTTGTTGCAACCAGAGAGACGTCGTGGGGCGGCACAGTATACCCGACCAGGGTATGGATGTCGTAGCTACGATCTTACCCGGTCACCTCCAGCACACGCGAAAGACGCCAAGGGCTTCCCTGGGAGTTCAGACCCGCTGCCGCGCCCGGCTCTGCCGAGGTGCCTCCCCAGCCGGCAAGGCGAAGCGTGAAAATACTTGTTGTATTTTCAGAAATATTGGCATCTTGTCACGTCGTCTGGCCTCAACGAAGCGCAAAGGACCACAGATGCCAATCGTCAGAATCGAGCTGTTCCCCGGCCGAAGTCACGAGACCAAAATGGAAATCGCGACTGCGATCACACAGGCGCTCGAGGAAAAGGCAGGGATCAAACCCGACGCCACGACCGTGATCTTCACCGAGATACCGCCGAGCGACTGGGTCGTCGCGGGCAAGCCGTATGCCGCTCCCGCCAACAGCGACAACGGGACAAACAAAAACCTTTGATCACGCGTTTCGGCGCATCGTCATTCGAACTATCCGGAGAAATCGAGATGCGGTCTCGTCTTTCAATCAATGTTGTGGGCTGCCATGCCGAGGGGGAAATCGGCGACGTCATCGTCGGGGGCGTGCTGCCTCCCGCGGGTCAGACGATGATGGAAAAGATGGTCACCATGGAGCGTGATCACGATCATATCCGGCAGCTTTTGATCTGCGAGCCCCGTGGATCTGTCGCGCGCCATGTCAATCTTCTCGTGCCCGCAGTCAATCCGGAATGCGTGGCCGGTGCCATCATCATGGAGCCGACGGAATATGTGCCCATGTCGGGCTCGAACACGATCTGCATCGCGACCGTGCTTCTGGAGACCGGCATGGTGCCGATGGTTGAACCGGTGACACGTTTCAAGCTCGACATGCCGGGCGGCATCATCGAAGTCGCAGCAGAATGCGAGGGCGGCAAGTGCCGCTCCATCACCTTCCGCAATGCGCCTGCCTTCGCGGCGGTCCTCGATGGAGCGCTCGAGGTCGAAGGGTATGGCACGATCTCGCTGGACATTGCCTATGGCGGGATGTTCTTCGGTATCGTCGATGCCAAGGCGCTCGGCTTCGAAGTCAAACCGGACGAGGCCCGGGACCTTGCCGTTCTCGGGGAGAAAATCCGCAAGGCCGCGCGCGAGCAGTTCGATGTCGTCCATCCCGATTTTCCGAATGTTCGCGGCGTTTCCATCGTTCAGTTCGCCATGCCGTTCGAGGGAAGCGGAAAGGTCACGCGAAACACCTGCATCGTCGCGCCGGGCCGTTCGGATCGCTCGCCGACGGGAACGGGAACCTCAGCCCGCATGGCTGTCCTGCACGCCCGTGGCCTGATGGGAGCCGGAGACACTCTCATCCACTCATCGATCATCGGGTCGCGCTTCATCGGGAAAATTCTCGAGGTGAACACGACCGGCGACCGCGTCACCATCACCCCGCAGATCACCGGGCGTGCCTGGATCACGGGACAGCACACCTACATGGTCGATGCCGAAGATCCGTGGCAAAGCGGGTATATGCTTTCCGACACATGGGGCGTTACCCCGACGCTCAAGCAGTAGGCGATAGTTCATCAGCCGAGGCCCAGACCGCCTCTCGACCGAACCGCACCTGCTGGCAGGAAAGGCCTGTTCGGTCGAGCCGGCGCGCTCAAACGGCAGGTGCTTGAGAGATATAACCTTCAAGGCATATCGCTGAATTCCGAACATGCCGGCCGACGTAATGTATTCGATGCCCGCTGCCGGATAATCGCGAGATCGGCCACCCCGACGAGACCGGCATCGTCGCCAAGGCTTGCAGGTACGACCGGCACCTCCCGAAAGGGGGCCATGGCATCGCGGCGGATGCGCGCACGAATGCCTGGTTCGAGCAAATCGAAAGCGGCCGACACGCCGCCGCCCATGACGATCATCTGCGGGCTGTAGAGATGCAGCAGGCTGGCAAAGCCTGAGCCGAGCCAATCGGCCTCCTCGGCGACGAGGGCGAGGCAGGCGACATCGCCTGCCCGCGCACCCTCCACCGCGTGGCGGCCTTCGAGCGTCTCGTGCTCGGCCATCCTGCCAAGGTAGGAGGCGGGATTTCCGCTCGCCGCCGCGCGGACCCGCTTGCCGAAGGCCGTACCGGCGGCAACCGCTTCGAAGCAACCGACACGCCCGCACGAGCAGACAGGCCCTTCCGCAACCAGCGTGAAATGCCCGACATGGCCGCCCATGCCCCGCGCCCCGTGCATCAGCCGGCCGTCGACAACGACACCGCCGCCGATGCCCGTGCTGACCGTGACATAGACCATGTGGTCCAGCCCGCGCGCAGCCCCGTATTGCCATTCGCCGAAGGCGGCCGCGATGCCATCGTTCTCGACGATGGCCGGAAGGCCGAAAAGCTCCGACAGACGGTCGCGCAGAGGGAACTGCTCCCAGCCGGGAAGGGTCGGAATATGGTCGATAACGCCGCTCACGGTATCGAGCGGCCCCGGGGCGCACATGCCGATCGCGCGGACTGGAGCGCTGTCTGCCGCCCGCGACACCTCCGCGACAAGCGCCTTGAATTGCCGCATAACCTCTTCCGGACCGCTGATATCCGTGCGCGCCGCCGTGCGCGCCAAAACCTTTCCGGCGCGCACCAGCGCAGCGCGAACCTGTGTGCCGCCGAGATCGAGGCCGATGGTGAAATCGTCGTTCATGCAAGGCCTCTTGTCGTTCCACCGGTTGCGGATGAGGCCAGCCCCTCCGCCTCGAAGGCGGGCGACCTCGTGACGACGGTCTCGGCCATCGGCCGGTCCTCGGGCAAGGTTTCAATCCAGTCGGAAGGCGGCCGCATCTCAGAGCTCCTTGAGGAAGGCCGACAGGGCGGCGCGGAAATCGGCACGATAGGCGTCGGCATCGTCCGCCTTCGGCGTGATCTCCACCAGCCGCGCGCCCGGGATCATCCCGGCAAGCGACCGGGCATGACCAAGCGGATGAACGAGGTCGCGCCCGTGGCCGATCACGAGCGTCGGCACGGCAATGGCGGAGACCTCCGCCTCGGTGACGTCAGGGCCGTCCATCGAGATTGCCCGGAGCAGCGCTGCGGTGACGTCGATCGGCTCTCGCGTGAAGAAGCCGCGGATCGAGGCAAGATTGTCCGGCGCATCCCGTTCCAGCTCTTTCGCCAGAGGCAAGGCCTCGTACTGCCTGCGCGCCTCCTGCGGCGGATAGCGGTCGAGAAGTTCACCGGCAATGCGGTTCGGCGCCATGTTTTCCGGATTGGCGGCACAAATCCAGGCGGGCCGCGCGATCACGAGCGCCCGAACCCGTTCGGGCCGGCGGACGGCAAGCCGCAGCGCGATCGCCGCCCCCATCGAGATTCCACCCACCACGGCTCGTCCGGCACCCTGTGCTGCAAGATAGCCGGCAATGTCGTCGGCGAAGGTGGCGATCGAAAAGGCCACCTTGGGGCCTGCGTCCGAGGCACCGTGGCCGCGGCATTCGACGGTGATGCGCCTGAAGCCGGCAGCGGCCGGAAAGACCTGGCCCGGCTGGGCCTGATCCCCGCAAAGGCCATGCTGGAAGACGAAGGGTAGACCCTCGCCTTCCTCGTAGACCGCGAGGTTCGCGCCTTCGACGGGATGGCGGATCGGATTCATGCGTTGCGGCCCTCCGGGGCGATGAGGGGCACAAGGAAGGCGGCGACACCCGGCGCTTCTGCCGCCGAAAGCCCGTGGGTGATCATGTCGCCGTCGAAGCCTGCCCGCTTCAACGAGGCCACATAGCGCGGATAGTCGATGACGCCCCTGCCCGCGGTGGCGAAGGAGCCGTCGGCATTGCGGTCCTTGGCGTGCGCGATGGCGATCCGGTCTTTCAACAGGTCGATGGCCGCGTCGATGATGCGGCCGCGCGTTTCAGCGTCCTCGTTCTCGAAGAGATTGGCCGGATCCAGCACGATGCGGATGCGCTCGCTCCCCATCGTTTCGATCAGCCGCCGCGCCTTCGCGGCGGAGTTGATGACATTGGCGAGCTCCGGCTCGACGCCGATGAAGATGTCGTGCCGTTCCGCGATGGCGAGCAGATGGCCGAACTCGGCGATCATGTCCTGCCAGGCCTCGGCCCCCTGATTGTCCGGATGGTCGCGCCACTGGTCGGCGGCATCCCGGCTTCCCGTACAGACGGTCAGAAGGGTCGAACCTGCCGCGTGTGCCGCTTCGGCAATCGCCGCAAAGCTGCGCCGGCCGGCTTCCCGCACGGCGATATCCGGGTGGATCATGTTATAGGTTGCGGAGATCGCCGCAATGGCGATGCCGGTCTGTTCCGAGGCTTCACGGATCGCCGCGACGGCAGCGCCCGGGATCGCCTCCGGCAAGGCCCCAAGGCCCGAGCAGGCGAAATTGTATTGCACCGATGCGTAGCCGGCATCGCGCGCGGCGGCGAGCACGACATCCGGCGTCGTGCCTGCGAAGGTCTTGGCGAAGATACCGGCGCGCATCACACGCTCCCATGCGCGTCGGCGAGCTTGACCGGCGCCTTTGCGCGAACCGACTGCATCACCGCCGCCATGCCGCGCACCGAGGCGATGCCGTCATCGATGCCTGCACCGGTCAGCGGCCCGCCATCGAGAATCGTATCCGCAAACCCCTCCAACTGGCGCCGGTAAAAGTGGCCGTCCGCACCCAGCACGCGGCTGGTCGCCCCAGTCTTTTCGCTGAAGATGTCCACCTCGCTGCTCTTGAACAGCCAGGGATTGTAGGTCTTGCCGAGAATGCTGCCGTACTCGCCGTAGATCTGGAAGCCTTCGTGCCAGTCCATGCGCACGGCAACCGTCAGATCCAGATGGCCCATGGTGCCGTTTTCGAACTCGACATCGATGAACCAGGAATATGCGCCGAACCGCTGGCGCAGCCGCGCATCGACGGCGAGGATGGGACCGGCAAAATAGCGGGCGGTATCCAGCAGGTGGCTGCCATGGGCGAGCATGAAATACTGCTCGAGATCGGCCTTCGGATTTCGCGACGGCTTCTTCGCGTTGGCGCTGCGGATCATGTAGGGCTGCACCGCGTCGGTGACGGCATAGCGATGGGTGGAATCGCAATACCAGGCCTTGAGCGCGAGCATCTCGCCCATTTCCGTGTCGATGAAGCTCTTGGCGCTCTGAAGGCCGGCGTCGTAGCGCTTCATATGGCCGACCTGGAAGACCTTGCCGCTCTTCTCGACGACGGGCCGTAGGCCTTCGACCTCCTCGACGGTCATGCCGAGCGGCTTTTCGCAAAGCACATGCTTACCGGCCTCGAGCGCGCGGGCTGCGGCGGCGACGTGGAAGGCGTCCGCCGTCGCGATGATGACGGCATCGACATCCGGATCGGCCAGCATCGCATCGTAGTCGGAGAAAGCCTTTTTCGGCGCATGGGTCGCGGCCATGCGGGCGCGCAGGTCGTCCGCGACGTCGCAGATGGCGTAAAGCTCGGCATTGCGCGCTTTCACCGCGCTTTCGAAATGACCGGCCTGCGAGATCGGCCCGCAACCGAGAATCCCGACCTTCAGCAGCGGATTGCCCTCATTCATCTCATTGTCCTTTCCATGGTGGACGGCGCTTTCAGGACCGGTCCGGTATTCTTCAGCTCTTCGACACAGGCATGCTGCGGAAGCGCATGGCGGTCTCCGGCTGCGCCACCTTGCAGACGGCGGGCGGAAGACCGCGGGCGATCAGTTCGATATCGGCGGTGATCGACGCGCCCATGGCGTTCAGCGTCGATTCCATGGCGCCGGCCTGATGGGGCGAAAGGATGATGTTCGGCGTCCCGCGCACCGGATCGTCGGCCGCGACCGGCTCGACGGGAAAGACATCGGTCGCAACACGGATCCGGCCGGAAGCAGCCGCCTCCAGCATGTCCGGAAAATTGACGACCGCCGCGCGGCTCAAAAGCAGCAGGCACGCCCCCTGTTTCATCGTTTCGAACGCATGCTTGTCGAGGAAACCGGCATTGTCGGACGTCACGCCGGCGAGCACGAAGACGAAATCGCTCTCGGCAAGCACGGTCTCCAGTGCCACCGGCCGGCAGCCGGCCTGCTCGATCAGGAGGGCCGGCACCCACGGATCGTAGACGTCGATGGTCGAGGTGAACGGTTTCAGCAAGGGCAGCAGCGCGCGGGCAAGATCGCCAAAGCCGATCAGCCCGACCCGGGCACGCATCAAAGGCCGTGCCGTGCGATTGGCCGCAAATCCGTATTCTTCCTTGCCCTCTCGCATCAGCCGGTCGGCCTCGGTAATGCCGCGGCCGAGGTCGATCGCCATGGCCAGCCCGATTTCGGCGACCGGTTCGGCAAAGACATGGCTCGCCGACAGCACGCGGATGCCATGCTCGAAGCAATGGCGGTAATCGATATTGGGCAGGAAATTTCCCTCGCTGTTGACGAAGGCCTTGAGATTCCGGCACCGCGCCAGCCGCTCGGCCGGCATGTCGAAAATGCCCATCGCGATATCGGCGGGCGCAACGTGCCGTTCGAAATCCTGATCCGTCAGCACATCGCCCTCATGAATGACGACGTCGCCAAGCGCACGGAGCCGCGCAAAATGAGCGTCCGTGAAGACATCTTCCACGAGGCGCGGATGTGCCATGATGAAGATACGGAAAGGTGTGGTCATGAACGGTTCCCTTCAGATGTCTGTCCAGCGGCCGTCTTCAGCGCCCGAGCGAAGGGCGGCATCGACGAAACGCAAGCCGCGCACGCCATCGCGAATACCGGGCAGCAGCAGGGCGTCCACCGCCGGAGCGCGGCCGTCGCGACGCGCGTCGATCTGGTCGGCCATGTCGAGATAGAGCCGCGCCAGCGCCTCGATGAACCCCTGGGGATGGCCGGGCGGCATCGTTCCCTTGAAAGCCGTTCCGTGCGAGGCCCGGTCGATCACCATGCGCCGGCCGCCGAGCGGCGCGAAGGCCAGTTGGTTCGCCGCCTCGACCGTCCAGCCGAGCGAGCCCTTGTCGCCATGCACATCGATCCTGAGCCCGTTGGTCTCGCCGATCGCCACCTGGCTTGCCCAGAGCAGCCCCTTGGCGCCGCCGTCAAAGCGCAGCTTGGCCGTGACGTTGTCATCGACGCGGCGGCCGGCAACGAAGGTATCGACTTCGGCCGAAAGGGTTGTCACCGAAAGGCCCGTGACAAATTCCGCAAGATGGAAGGCGTGGGTGCCGATGTCGCCGAGACTGCCGGCGCCGCTTCTTGCCGGATCGGTGCGCCATTCGGCCTGCTTGTTGCCGGTCGCCTCGGTAGCCGTGGCCAACCATTCCTGCGGAAAGACGACGCGGACCACGCGCACCGTGCCGATTTCCCCGGCCGCCACCATGGCGCGCGCTTCGCGCACCATGTCGAAGCCGGCATTGGTGTAGGCGACACCGAAAAGAGAGGGGCTGCCCTCCGCTGCCGCTTGAAGTGCGAGCGCCTCATCCAGCGTGGCGGTCAGCGGCTTGTCGCAGAGAATGTTGATGCCGGCATCGAGGAAGGCGCGGCAGGCGGGCGCATGCAGGTGGTTCGGCGTCACCACGGCGACGAGGTCGATGCCGCCGTCGTTTGCCTCGCGCTTCGCCATCGTCTCGAAATCGTCATAGCAGCGCTCGGGGGCGAGACCGAGATCGTGCCCGCTTTCCCGCGCGCGAACCGGATCGCTCGAAAGGGCGCCCGCGACCATCGAAAAGCGTCCCGTCATCGCGGCGGCGGCACGGTGTGCGGCGCCGAAGAACGCACCGTTCCCACCGCCGACCATACCGAGTTTCAGCGTTCTCATATCCCTGTCCTGTCTGGAATGGGGTGGGCCGACGTTTTCCGCCGGCCCACCCCTCTGGCGACGTGTTACTTGGCGGCCACCTTGCCGCAGGTGGTCAGCGCATCGGCCGGGGTGCAGGTCTCGGTGCCGGTCTGGATGAACGGCTCGAGCTTTTCGCCCTTGGTCAGCTTGTCGAGGGCCATGATCGTCTCGTAGCCCATGTCATAGGGGCGCTGGCCGATATTGTAGTGGCTGAGGCCCTCGGCGAGCAGCGGAAGCTGCGGGCCGAAGTTGTCGCCGAAGACCACGACGAGATCCTTCTTGTCGAGGCGTTCCTTCAGCGGCTCCATCGCCTGCTTGTAGGCCTGCGGCGCATACTGCGCCCAGCCGCCGACGGCGACGAAGGCGGAGAGGTCCGGATGGTTGGTCATGACGTCGCGAACCTGCTGGGCGGCGAGCGCGATGTCGTCATTGTTGTAGACCGGGCAACCGGCCGGCTCGGTCCAGCCGTTCTGGCCGGTGAGCGTGTCGACCGGCTGGTCCTTCGAGGCGCCGGCGAGCGTGTCGCGAATGCCCTGGACGCGAGCCTTCAGGTTTTCAGAAGCCGGCGCGCCGGACTGGATGCAGACCGTGCCGCCTTCCTTCTTGTTCTCCAGCACCTTCTTGGCGAGCTCCACGCCGAAGGAGTAGTTGTCCGTGCCGATATAGGTGGCGCGCAGCCCTGCGTCTTCGGGCAGCACGTCGGTGTCGAAGGTGACGACCGGGATGCCCTTGTCGTTCGCCATCTTGAGGATGCGCGCCATCGCCTTCGGGTTGCCGGCGGAAATGCCGAGCCCGTCGACGCCACGGGTGATCATATCCTGAGCAAGCTGCACCTGCTTGGCTTCGTCATATTCCGTCGGGCCGATATAGGTGCAGGTGACGTCGCCGAGCTTTTTGGCAGCGTCCTTGCAGCCGGCGTCGATCGGCGGGCTGAAGGCGTTGTTGAGCACCTTGAAGACCAGCGCGAATTCCCGGTCCGCGGCATTGGCCGTCGAGGCAAAGGCGCAAAGCGCGATCGCCGCGGACGACAGGGCAAATTTCAGGCTTCCTGACAGCGACATGGTATCTCCTCCTTGGTTCGCTGTTAAAGACGTTTCGTTTCACGGCGCAGCGGCACTCCTCCCCCGCGCCCTGACCTTATGCGGGCGCGGCCGTCAGCGGCGCAGCGACCGGATGCGTTCGAGAAGCACCGCGGCGAGGATGAAGCCGCCGACGAACGTGCCCTGCCAGAACGGATTGACGCCGGCGATCAGCAGCGCGTTGCGGATCACCTCGATCAGGATCGAGCCGATCGCGGCACCGAGCGCCGTGCCGAAACCACCGGTCAGGGACGCGCCGCCGATGACCGTCGAGGCGATGGTCTGCAATTCGTAGCCCGTGCCGATGGCGTTCGTGACGGCGCCGAGCCAGCCGACGAGGAAGATCGCGCTGACCGCGGCCATCAGGCCACTGAAGGCATAGGCCGAGACCTTGATGGCATCGACCGAGATGCCCGCGAGACGCGCAGCGCTCTCGTTGCCGCCGATGGCGAAGATGTAGCGGCCCCAGCGTGTCATGGTCAGGAGGCAATGCAGCACGATGACGAAGACCACGAGCGCATAGACGACATTGGGAACGCCGAGCGTGTAGCCGCCGCCGAGCGCCAGGATCGATTCCGTCGCCGTGCCGAACTCGTAAAACACCTGATTGTCGCTGATGACGAGCGCAAGGCTGCGCCCGATCGACAGGGTCGCCAGTGTCACGATAAACGGCGGCAACTTGGCGAACGTGATGACGGCGCCGTTGAGCCCGCCGAAAACGAGGCCGACGGCAAGCGTCCCGGCGATGCCGACCGGCAAGGGCGCGCCGGCATTCAGAAGCACGCCGAGGGTCACGCCGCTGAGCCCGAGGATCGAACCGACGGAAATGTCGATCCCGCCGCTGATCAGCACCGGTGTCATGCCGAGCGCCATCAGGCCGATAAAGCAGGCATTCTGCAGCACGTTCAAGAGGTTGCCGGACGTGGCGAACTTGCCGGAGATCATCGAGACGGCAAGGCCAAGCACGACGATGGCAATCGCGATCCACATTTCCTGCGTGAGCATCAGCCGGCGCAGAAGCGATCGGTCATGGCGCTTCAGGAGGTCGATGTTCATGTCGGGGACGTCTTGCTGGGACATGGTTTCCTCCCCTCTCAGGCGGCGTGGATGGCGCCGGTGATGAGGCCGGTGACCTCCTCCGGGCTGGACTGGTTTATCGGCTTGTCGGCGACCTTGCGGCCGCGCCGCATGACCACGACACGATCGCAGACGTCGAAGACATCGGGCATGCGGTGGCTGATGAGGATGACCGAGAGGCCCTGTTCCTTCATCCGCCGGATCAGCGCCAGCACCTCGGCCACCTGCCGTACGCTGATGGCGGCGGTCGGCTCGTCCATCAGCACCAGTTTGGAGTTGGAAAGGCGCGTGCGAGCGATCGCCACGGCCTGCCGCTGGCCGCCGGACATGCGATCGACGAGATCGGCCGGCCGCGTCTCGGATTTCAGCTCGCGGAAGATTTCGGCGGACCGCGTGTTCATCAGCTTCTTGTCGAGCACCCGGAACGGCCCGACCTGCCGCATCGGCTCGCGGCCGAGGAAGACATTGGCCGCGGCCGTCAGGTTGTTGCAGAGCGCGAGATCCTGGTAGACGACCTCGATGCCGTGCCGGCGGGCATCGGCCGGGCCGGAGAAACTGACATCCTGGTCCTCGAAGACGTAGCGGCCGGAGGTCGGCTGGAAGTTTCCGGCGATGGTTTTCACCAGCGTCGACTTGCCTGCGCCGTTGTCACCCATCAAGCCGAGCACTTCGCCACGGTTGATATCGATCGACACGCCGTCGAGCGCGCGGATGGCGCCAAATTCCATGACAATGTTTTCGAGACTGGCAAGCTTGCTCATCCAACCTCCTCCCTGAGCCTGGATAAATATCTTTCTTAAAGTAAGAAATAGAACGCATTTACCTTTGTCAACGAGGAATGTTTTTGCGCTCCCGCGGGCAAATTGCGTCAATAAGGCTGACATAATGGACTCAAGGCCCGATTTTCGTGAATTTTTCTCGTGGACGGCAAATCGTGAGTCGTGAATTTGCCCGAAACGAAATGACATTTTTTTATAAAAGTAATAAACGCAATGACTCCAGACATCGCATGCGGAAAGGCGGGGGATTTCGACATGGCAGACCAGACCCTTGCCAAGGAAATCAACGAGCGGCAGATCCTTCGTTTTCTGCGGCTGGGCGGGTCGGCGAGCCGGGCCGATATCGCCCGTCATCTCGAGGTGACACCGGCCTCGGTGACGCGCCTCGTCAACGGTCTCGCTCTGCGCGGACTGGTGCGCGAGGTGCAGCCTGAAGAAAAGACGTCGGGGGCAGCGCGCGATGCCGGGCGGCCGGGCGTGGCACTCGCGCTCAACCCGAGCGCGATCTATTTCCTCGGGGTCGAGATCGGCGTCGGCATTCTGCGCTATGCCCTTATCGACCTGACGGCAAACAGCGTCGCCACGTCCGATGTGCATGTCAGCCGCACGATCACGCCGGAAGAGGTCGTCGACGCGATCGCCGCGCATGTGGCGATGCTGGAGCGCGATCTTCGTTATGCCGGCCGCGTTCAGAGCGTCGGCGTCACGGTACCCGGCGTGGTCAATCTGGAAGGTTTTGTCATCAATCTGCCGATCCTTGGCTGGAAGGAAGTCGATCTCCTGACACCCCTGCAAGCCGCCGTCGGCCGGCCCTGTTTCGTGGAAAACGACGCCGGCGCCGCGGCGTTCGGTTCCGTCTACACCATGCCGGAACTCCAGGCCGGCTGCTCCGTCTTTCTCGTGATCGGCCGGGGATGCGGCGGGGCGGCGGTGATGAACGGCCGGCTCCTGCGCGGCGCGAGCGGCGCCACCGGCGAGCTCGGCCACATGCGTATCGCCCGCGATGGCGCCGTTTGCAGCTGCGGACACCGCGGTTGCCTTGAAAGCCATGTCGGGCTCGACGCGCTCGCGCGGTCCTACCTGGGGACAGACAGTCTCGAAGAGGCGCAATTCGAGGCGCTTTCGGCGGAAGTGGCCGACCGTTTCAATTCCGGCGATCCCACGGCGATGGCGTCCGTGGCCGATCTTGCGGGATGGCTTTCGCTGGCTATCGTCAGCCTTGCCAATATCTTCAATCCTTCGACGGTCTTCCTCGGCGGTGCGCTGGGCCCGGTTCTCTCCCTCATCATCGAGGGCCTCCGCCGGGATGTCGCCGCCGGCATCGTTCCCGGCCTGCCGGCGCCGGAGGTTCGCCTGTTCAGTCTCGAACCCTACGAATGCGCCATCGGCGTTGCTGCCATCGCCCATCAGCGCTGCTTTGACAGCTCCCGCGTCGACAAGGATATGGCCGGCTGATCATCCGTCGCTCCCGTCAGGCCATTGCGTCGTTCGGTTTCAACAACGGACGCTCGAGACACGTCAGAAGAACGCAAAAGACGGTTTCACGAGCATGAGCCAGAGAATGCCGATAACCGCGAAGAACGCCGGAAAACCGCACAGAAACCAGATGCGATAGAGACGGAAGTAGGCTGGCGGAAGTACCTCGTTGTTGATCGCGGCAACGTGGGCGAGGTTTCTGAGCCTGATCTGGATGGCCACAACCGGCAGCCAGAACAGGCCGGTCAGAACATAGAGAAGAAGCGACAGGACGATCCAGCCTTCGGTGAGCGACCATCCGATCTCTCGGGCGAGCAGGTATCCCGTGACCGGCTGGAGGACGACGGCTGTGGCGGTGAAAAGCGTATCGGCGGCGACGACCGTTCCCGCGACATGCGCGATGAGGGAGGAATCACGGGTCCGATGAGCCATGACCATGAAGAAGGCGATGCCCGCGCCCGTGCCGAACAGAACGGTCGCGCCGACGACATGCAGCAGCCGCAGGATATCCACCCATTCCGGCATCAGCGCTCCTCCAATATCGCGATGGCGACACCCGCAAGGACCATGGAGGGAAGAACCTTCACGAACGGGCCGAGCGGGTCGAGCCAGAGGCCCGGCGTGAGGATCGTTCCACCGGCAAGATAGGCCGCAGAGACGATGAGCATGCCGAGCAGGGCGCGGCGCGTCCATGGTCGATAGAGAACGGCGAGCCCCAGCGCGATATCGACGGCGCACGTGGCGAAGGTCACGAACCAGACGGCAGCGACGGGCATGAACGGCCGCAAGAAAGAGGCCGCGCCTGCGGGGTCGAAAAGCGGGATCAGCCCGGACAGCATCCAGAAGATCGACAATACCACCACGATCAGCGGCTTGAGCAGGTAGAGCCGCGCGAACCAAAGGTCCTGCACACCCGCAGGATGGCGCGCGAGGGCCTGCGACGCTTTCATGAAGGTCACGCCGGCCGGCACGGCACCCTGACGCCCCGACGATACGCCGCCAGCCATCACGGCTATCGCGGTCGACCGCATCGCAGACCGCCAGCCGAGCTTGCCCGCCAGATCGGCAAGCGCGCTGACCGGTCCGGCAAGAAAGCCGGGAAGCGCCAGGATGCGAGCCGGCGGAAGCCCCAGCCACGCACGATGCAGCGTCACCAGATCGCGGAAGCTCATGTCTTCCGCTGCCGCGAGATCGTAATCGCCATCGGTGGGGATCATGCCGGTAACGGCTCTGGCGACACAGGTTGCGACGTCCTCCACCGAAACGGTGGCTACGGGACTGTCGGCATAGGCAAGGGGGATCGGTCCCGGCAGCGCGGAGAGCGAACGCAACAGCGCCGTGCCGCCGAATGCATTGCGGCCGATGACGACGGCTGGGCGCAGGATGATATGTGGCACGCCGCTGGAAGCGAGCGCACGGTCGGCCGCGCGCTTGGTGCTGAGGAAGGCCGTCTCGGCGCCGGCATCCATCGTGTTGGCGGAAATCTGGATGACGAGGCGGAGGCCCGCCTGCTTGGCGGCCTCGTATAGCGCCAGCATGGCTCGCTCCTGCGCGGCGGCGAGATCGTCATGGAGGCCGTCCTGCAGGGCCCCGGCGCAATTGACAACGATATCCTGATCCCGAAGGAGCGGCGCCCAATCCCCGGCCCGGCCGAGATCGTTGAGGTCAGCCTTCAACCACCGGATATCGGGATGCTGGTTTCTCGCACGATCGGGATGCCGGCCAAGCCCTGTGACGGCATGCCCTTCTTCGCGAAGCCTGCCAGCGATGACGGAACCGATAAAGCCCGTGGCTCCCAGTACCAGGACGCTGAAGCATTGGGACATATACGACTCGTCTTCTTCCAGATGTTCAGTTCAAGGGCCGGTCTCGGCGTGCCACCTTTTCCGAGATTTGACAATTCCCTTGGCAATAACCACGCAGCGGCTGGTCGATCCGAGCGGGCGACGCCGCCGCAGGCTCTGCCGAATTCAGGGTGCGGCGTCTTGGCGGACGATCCGGCCGGGCTGCTCGCAAAGGATCAGAAGCCGGCGGATGGCTTCCAGATGGAGCTTCATGCTCGCATGAGCCTGAACGCTGTCCCCCGCTTCAATCGCCGTGACGACAGCCATGTGCATCGCGCTCTGGGCGGCCGCATATTCGCGTTTGCGGGCCTCCCGGAAAATCGCATCGTGGCGCCGTTGCCATGCGGCGCGACCGCGAACGGAAGCCAGAGACGTCAGCATCGCCACAAGAAGCGCGTTGCCGCTGGCGCGCGCCACGGCCTTGTGAAAGGCATCGTCGAGTGTCTCGTATTCCCGCCAGTCGCGAGCCGCGCCCGTCGCGGCCGCCAGACGCCGCAGCACGACAAGGTCTTCGGGCGTCGCCGACCGTGCCGCTGCCGCCGCCAGTGCCGGCTCGTAAACAAGCCGCGCCTCCATCAGATCCATACTCGATACAGTATCGATCACCCGATCCAGAGAGCGTTCGACGGTTGCGGGCGCGCCGCCGACAAACGTCCCCTGTCCCTGATGGCGCCAGAGAACGCCATCCCGCTCGAACCGGCGCAGGGCCTTTCGAACCGTCTCCCGGCTACAGCCGAACAGATCCGCAAGGGCGCGCTCCGATGGAAGCCGGTCCTGCGGGCCGAGATTGTGACGCTCCAGCAAGGCGCGCAGATCCTGCTCAACCTCATGGACGGACTTGCGCTCTGCCATCGTGCCGATCCTTTCCGGACCAATTTGTAGACCATTTCCCAAGATCAATACACGAAATCCAGGACAACAAGTCGAATGAGACACGTCTCGGAAAGTTATGGATCGCAAATGCGCATGGACCCCTTCCTCATCCTGATGATCGCTGCGGTGATCGTCGCGACAATTTTCCCGGCGACGGGTCGCTGGGCTGACAATGTCGATCTGCTCGGAACGATCGGCGTCGCCCTGCTTTTCTTCGGCCATGGCGCCGCATTGTCGCATAGGGCGATCCTGACAGGCCTCAAGCAATGGCAGCTCCACGCCTTCATCTTCGCCACGACGTTCCTGGTCTTTCCCCTCATCGTCCAGCCGCTGCGTCTCCTCCCGCAAGGCATATTCCCGCCGGACCTTCTCCTCGGGTTCATCTATGTCGGCGTGCTCCCTTCCGCGATTTCCTCTTCGATTGCCTACACGGCCATGGCGAAGGGCAATGTGCCGGCCGCCGTGTGCAACTCCGCCGGCTCCAACGTATTCGGATTGCTGCTCACGCCGCTCCTCATGACCATCTTCATGCGCTCTTCCGGCTCGATCGACCTGGGCCAGGCGCTGCATGACGTCGTTCTCGAATTGCTCCTGCCCTTTGGTCTCGGACAGCTTTCGCATCGCTGGCTCGGCCCTCTGCTCGCCAGCCGCAAACACTGGCTGGAGAACTACGATCAGTCGGTCATCGTGCTCATCATCTATTCGGCGTTCTCCAAATCCGTGACCGCAGGGCTTTGGCAGGTTCTGCCGGCCGCCGGTTTGTGCCTGGCCGTGGTCCTGTGCACCATCCTGCTCGCCGCGGTGGTCGCCTTCACGACCTGTGGCTCCCGCCTGCTCGGCTTCTCCCGTGAGGACGAGATCGCGGCCGTTTTCTGCGGCTCCAAGAAAAGTCTGGCCTCGGGCCTGCCGCTGGCCCAGGTGCTCTTCGCAGGCACGTCCGGCTTCGGCATGATCGTGCTCCCGATCATGCTTTACAACCAGATCCAGATACTTGTCGGCGCGGTCCTGGCGCGTCGATATGCCGTCCGGCTCACGCAGGCCGATCCTGTCGGGCAGAACGGCGCGGCATGAAACGCAACCCCTCGGACCTCGCCGCATCGGCCGATCGGCTCGCCCCCCTGGAACGCCAGCCCCTGAATATCCAGGTCGCGGCACGGCTGCGCGCCGAAATCCTCACCGGCCACCGGCTGCCCGGCGAGAAGCTGCCTAACGAGCTCGATCTCAGCGACCGCTACGCAGTCTCCCGCGCAACGATACGCGAGGCCATCGGCATGCTGGTCTTTGCCGGACTGGTCGAAAGACGTCACGGCTCGGGGACGTATGTTACGCTGGGGCACCCCCCGACTCGCCCCTTCCGACCGCGCGCCGGACAGCGAGAAATCCAAGGCGGGCGTGAAGGTACCCTTGTCGGGGTGCCAGCGCCCTTGCCGCGGACGACTGTCCGGCTTTTGAAGTTTAGGTGAAGCGCGCTTATCCTTCTCCAAGCAAGGAGACCAGCCTCACTCAATTTTGGTCAGCGAGAAAATCACGCCTGCATGGCGTGAAGGTGTCGATCAGCAGGCCATCTGTCAGCGCCACAACCCCATGCACGAGGTTCGGCGCGACGATGAAGCTGCTTGCGGGGCCGAGCCGCGTGGTGACGCCGTCGACGGTCACGTCGAAGTGGCCTTCGGCGACATAGCTCACCTGCGTATGCGGATGCGAATGCAGGGCGCCGATGGCCCCCTCCTCGAAGCGGAATGCGACGAGCATCAGTTCCGGGCGATGACTCAGCACCGCGCGGCGGTTGCCGGGAGCGACTTCGGTCCAGACGGTATCTTCGGGTAGCGTATAGGGCTGCATGGGTCCTCTCATCGGGCAAGCCAGCCGCCATCGACGGGCAGGATGGCGCCGTGAACATAATCGGAGGCCGGGCTTGCGAGGAAAACCGCCGCGCCGGCCATGTCTTCGGGCCGCGCCCAGCGACCGGCGGGAATTCTCTTCAGGATATCGGCATTGCGCTCGGCATCGGCACGCAGGGCCGTCGTGTTGTTCGTCTCGACATAGCCGGGGGCGATGGCATTCACATTGATGCCGCGCGCCGCCCATTCGTTCGCCAGAAGCCGGGTTATGCCGGCAAGGCCGCTCTTGGCCGCCGTATAGGATGACACCCGGATGCCGCCCTGGAAGGACAGCAGCGAGGCGATATTGACGATCTTCGCCGGCCGCCCCGCCGCTATCGCGGCTCTGGCGAAGGCCTGGCAGAGGAAGAAGACCGATTTCAGGTTGGTATCGAGCACGGTATCCCAATCCTCCTCCGTGAAATCGAGCGAATCCGCGCGGCGGATGATGCCGGCATTGTTGACGAGGATGTCCGGCGTTGCGCCTGCCGCCAGCGCCTCGGAAATGACGGCGGCGGCGCTGCCCGGTCTGGAAAGGTCCACCGTCACGCTCCTGAACTGCCGGCCGCCCGCCCTCACCTCCGCCTCGGTGTCCGTCATGGCGGAGCGCCCGACGCCGACGATATCCGCGCCCGCCGCCGCGAGCCCCACGGCGATGGCGCGGCCGATGCCGGTATTGGCTCCCGTAACGATGGCCCAGCGGCCGGAAAGGTCGAAAAGGCTCATCGCAGCGCGTCCATCGGAACCTTGTCCATGTCGGTGAAGCTCATATTGTCGCCGGCCATGGCCCAGATGAAGGCGTAGCGCCCGGTGCCAGCGCCGGAATGGATCGACCAGCCCGGCGACAGCACCGCCTCGTGGTTCTTCAAGACGACATGCCGCGTCTCGCCCGGTTCGCCCATGAAGTGGAAGATGCGCGTCGCCGCCTCCATGCCGAAATAGAGATAGACCTCCATGCGCCGGTCATGCACATGCGCCGGCATGGTGTTCCAGACGGAGCCCGGCTCGAACATGGTGAGGCCGACCAGAAGCTGGCAGCTCTCGCAGACATCGGGATGGACATACTGGTTGATGGTGCGATGGTTGGATTCCTCCGCCGAGCCGAGATGCACCTTCCTTGCCATCTCGCGGGTGATGTGCACCGTGGGGCAGGCCCGGTGGGCCGGTGCGCTGAGGACGTAGAACAGCGCGGGCGCCGCCGGATCGTCGCTGGCAAAGCCGAGCGCGCCCTCGCCCATGCCGATATAGATCGCCTCCTGGAAGCCGAGCGCATGGTCCCTGCCGCCGACGCTCACCGTGCCGGCGCCGCCGATATTGATGACGGCGGCCTCGCGGCGCTCGAGGAAGCTGTCCGTGCCGGTTTCGGCGACATGGCCGATTTCGAGCTTCTTGTCGGTCGGGGCCACGCCGCCGACGATCATGCGGTCGAGATGGCTGTAGGTGAGGTTGACCTCGCCGGGCCGGAACAGGCCCTCGATGACGAAGCCGTCACGCAGCCCCTGTGTATTGCGCCTTGCGGCGTCCTCGGGTCCTACGGCCTGGCGTACGGATACGGAAAGTGTCACGGCATCTGCCTTTCAAGATTGGGGATCAGGTGAGCACGACGTAGTCGGTGAGCTGGCTGATCGTCGTGTCGGCCTTGGCGACGTCGAAGACCTTGGTGCCGTGGCTCATGATCACGAAACGGTCGCAGACCTGGTAGGCGTGGTAGATATTGTGCGTCACCAGCACGCTGGAGACGTTCTCCGCCTTCAGCTTCAGCACCTGGTTCAGCAGTGCCTCCGTCTCGCGCACGGAGAGCGCCGAGGTCGGCTCGTCGAGCAACAGCACGCGCTTCTTGAAATAGACCGCGCGGGCGATGGCGACGGCCTGTTTCTGGCCACCGGACAGATTGCCGACCAGCGTGTCGGGGGAGTCGATACCGGAAATGTGCACGGCGTTCTGCAGCACCTCCATGGCGATGGTCCGCATCTCGGCCTGCCGGAGAAAGCCGAAGCGGTCCGTCAGTTCGCGACCCATGAAGATGTTGCGGGTGATGGAGAGGCTGTCGACCAGCGCGGTGTGCTGGTAGATCGTCTCGATGCCGGCATCGGCCGAATCCGACCGGCAGGTGAAGAGCGTCTTCCTGCCGTCCACGCTGAGATAGCCATCCGTCGGCTTGTGAATGCCGGAGATGAGGTTGACCGTCGTCGACTTGCCGGCGCCGTTGTCGCCGAGGAGGCCCACCACCTCCCCCTCGCCGATATGGAAGCTGAGATCGCGCAGCGCCGTCAGCGCGCCGAAGCTTTTCGAGATGTTGTGCAGTTCGAGAAGATGGGACATCACGCAACGCCTCGCCGCTCGATGAGATGGTTGAAGATGGCGGCCAGCACGATCAGCGTCGCGATGAACATGTCGAGATAGAAACCGGGTGCGCGCAGCAGCAGAAGCACGTCGGTGATGGTGTGGATCAGCAGCACGCCGAGAAAGATGCCGACGATCGAGCCGCGCCCGCCGCGCAGGGACAGGCCGCCGATGACGCAGGCGGCGATCGCCTGGAGTTCGAGGCCGGCGCCCTGACCCGGCTGCACGCTTCCGACGCGGGCCGTCGCCAGGATGCCCGCCATCGCCGCCATGCCGCCGGCAATGGCGAAGGCGATCAGCTTGACGCGGTTGGTATTGATGCCGATGGCCTCGGCCGCGCCGCGATTGCCGCCCGTCGCGAAGACATGGTTGCCGAAGCGGTGGCGGTGGAGCAGGAAATGAAAGCCGACGACGAAGAGCACGATCCAGATGAAGGCCGCGTTGATGCCGAGGAGCGTGCCGGAAAACAGGCTGGTAAAGATCGGCTCGGGATCGAAGCGCACCTGCACCGCGCCGTTGTAGAGCAACACCGCGCCGCGCCAGAACAGGAGGCCGCCGAGCGTCACGATGAAGGACGGCAGGCCGAAGCGCAGCGTGATATGGCCGTTCAGAAGCCCGATCATGAGGCCGACGACGATGCCGAGAGGGGCGGCGACGAAGGCGCTGACCCCGGCCCCGACGAGGCTTGCCATCAGGACGGCGGTGAAGGTGTAGACGGAGCCGATGGAAAGGTCGAACTCCCCCGCGATCATCAGCACGCCGGCGCCGAGCGCCAGGCACCCGAGCACGGGGATCGCCTTCATCAGGATCGTCAGGTTCTGCGGCGAGAGATAGCGGAACTCGTTCGGATAGATCAGCGCGCCGGCGATGCAGACGATCTGCAACGCCATGAAGACGAGGAAGATCGCCCCGGCGGGCATCGCCATGATCTGCTTCAGAAGGGATTGTCTTTGCGTGCGCGAACGGGGCGCGGCACTGTCGGCAAGGATGGATGTCACGGTCTGGCACTCGATCGTTGGGGAACGGGGAACCCGCCGGCTCATGCCGGCAGGTTCCCGCAATATCCGGTTAGCGGTAGCTGCCGATCAGCGGCTTGACCGAGCTGATGCGCGACTTGTCGAGGAAGGCGCCCTGCCCCGTATCGACATCCGTCGGGGTCAGCCCGTACTTCTTGGCAAGCGCGATCTGCGCGATCGGATAGTAGCCCTGGAGATAGGGCTGCTGGTCCATGGTCGCGAACATCGCGCCGGACTCCACCGCGTTGACGATCTCGACCGCAAGGTCGAAGCCGCCGAACGGGATATCGACGCCGGCATCCTTGATGGCGCCCGCGCCGACCGTCGAGGTGACCGAGCCCGTGCCGAACAGCGCCTTGACATTCGGATTGGCGATGAGGAACTGGGCGATGATGTTCTGGGCTTCCGCCGGATCGAGACCGGCGCGCACCGTCTCGACCTTGATGCCGGCCTCCGTCATCGCCTTCTCGATGCCGCCGCCGCGGGCGACGGCGAAGCTCGCCTCGGGAATTTCGCGCGGGTTGAAGACGACGTCGCCGGACTTCAGGCCGAATTCCTTGATCATTCGGTTGCCGAGCTCGTAGCCCGAGGCGAACTCGTCCATGCCGACATAGGCCTGGCGGCAATTGCCCTTGGCGCCGTCGAGGTCGTCGTTGTTGAAGCCGATGACGATGATGCCGGCCTTGACCGCCGCGCAGATGCTCTCGTCGAAGGCATCCGACGAGGAGATCGCGACCGCGATGCCGTCGACGCCGCTCGCCGTCGCGCTCTCGATCAGGTCGTTCTGGCGCACCGGATCGTTGTTGGCATATTGCACGTCGAGATCGACGCCGAACTGGGCGGCTGCGTCTTGCGCACCCTTCACCACGGGATTAAAGAACTGGACACTCGGATCGAGGTAGATGATCATCGTGGCCTTGACGTCCGCGGCAAGTGCCGTGGTCGCCATCATGGTGGCGGCAGCCGCGGCCAGGCCTGCGGCTTTCAACCTGGTCAATCTCATTTGCGTATCCTCCCTTTGGATGTGCAATGCGGGTCCAAAAGACCCAAGTCTCGGCTGGCGGGCTCCGACCAAAGATCACGCCAGCCGAGATTTTCCTCCGGAACCTTTCCGCGCTTCTACGAAACGCGAAAACGCCCTATCGCTTTGTTTTTTCGCAATTCCGGACGCAAAACCGCTTCACACTTTTGCTGGAATTGCTCCTGCCGAAGCAGCCGGTCATGCGAACCAGGGCGCCGGGCGCCCGAGCGTGACGTGCACGCCCTTGAACTGGGAATATTCGTCGAAGCCGTAACGGCCGAGCTCGCGGCCGAGGCCGCTCTTCTTGTAGCCGCCGATCGGCAATTCCGGCGTGCCGTCGATGACGCTGTTGATCCAGCAGCGGCCGGCGCGGATGCGGCGGATGCTCTGCAGGGCGTTTTCGAGATTGGTCGACCAGACGGAGGCCGACAGGCCGAATTCCGTGGCGTTGGCCATCGCGACCGCCTCGTCCGCCGTCCTGAAGGTCAGCGTCGAGAGCACCGGCCCGAAGATCTCCTCGCGGGCAATAGACATGTCGGGCGTGACGCCGGCAAAGACCGTCGGCGCATAGTAGAGCCCGGCCTCCCTGCCGACCCTCTCGCCGCCGAGCAGGAGTTCCGCGCCGGCGGCAACGCCCGCCTCGACATAGGAATGCACCTTCTGCGCATGCGCCTCCGAGATCATCGCGCCGATCCTGGTGCGCTCGTTGAGCGGATCGCCGAACGTCACCTTGCGGGAAATGTCGAGCAGGCGCTCCATCAGCGCGTCGCGGATGCTTTCCTCGACCAGCAGGCGGCTGCCGGAAATGCAGCACTGGCCGGCATTGTGATAGACGCCATAGGCGATGCCGTCGGCCGCAGCGTCCAGATCCGCATCGGCAAAGACGATCTGCGGGCCCTTGCCGCCGAGCTCCAGCCCGACGCGCTTGACGCTGCGCGCCGCGATCTCGCCGAGCCTGGTGCCGACGCGCACGGAGCCGGTGAAGGCGATCATGTCGACGCCGGGGTCTTCCGCCAGCACCTGGCCCGCCGGATCGCCATAGCCGGTGACGACGTTGAAGACGCCGTCGGGAACGCCAGCTTCCCGGGCCAGCTCCGCCATGCGGATCGAGGTGCCGGAGGTGAATTCCGACGGCTTCAGCACGACCGTGCAGCCGGCGCCGATGGCCCACGGCACGCGCTCGGAGGCGATGATGAAGGGGAAGTTCCAGGGCGTGATGATGCCGACGACGCCGACCGGCTCGCGCAGCACGAGGCCGAGGCGGTCATCGCCGATATTGTTATGGCTCTGCCCTTCGAGCGCCCGCGCCTGCCCGGCCGCATAGGACCAGAGGTCCGCGCAGAAGCCGATCTCGCCGCGCGCCTGGGCGATCGGCTTGCCGACCTCCAGGCTTTCGGCAAGCGCCAGTTCTTCCTGATGCGCAAGGATAAGGTCCGCCACCTTGAACATCAGGCGCGAGCGCTCGGCGCCCGACATGCGCGGCCACGGGCCGGTATCGAAGGCCCGGCGGGCCGCCGCGATCGCAAGGCGCACGTCATCCGCCGAAGCCTCCGGCCAGGTGCCGACGACCGCGCCCGCATGGCCGGGGCTCACGCGGTCGATCGTCCTGCCGGATGCCGCATCGACGGACTTGCCATCGACAAGCATCCGGTAGCGGGATTTAATATTCAGCCGCGGGTCACGAGAATCGGGTGCAATGAAATTGGACAGCAATATCGTCTTCCGGCCGGCCAATGGATGCCGGCCCCTCCCTGTTGATCCGGCTGTCAGGCCGCCGGATTTCTGTTGCGCATGAATTGTATGGTACTGTATGGTGGCTTCAAATGGATGTCAACGCATGACGGCGGCAAAAGAGATGAACCTTGAATCCCTCAAGATCGACACCGGCGAAACCGCGGCGGCGCAGGTCGAGCGCGACCTGCGGGAATCGATCATCCGCCTGGAGCTCGCCCCCGGCATGCGGCTTTCCGAACAGGAGATCGCAACCCGCATGGGCGTCTCGCGCCAGCCGGTGCGCGAGGCGCTGATCGCGCTCGGGAAATCGAAGCTGGTGGATATCCGCCCCAACCGGGGCACGGTCGTGGTGCGCATCTCGGCGCGCCAGATGATGGAGGCGCGCTTCGTGCGGGAAGCGCTGGAGACCGCCGTCGCCCGCCGCGCCAGCGAGGCTTTCGACAGCTGGACGCGGCGCAGGATCGACACGATCCTTGCCCGCCAGAAGGCGGCGATGGAGGCGCACGACCACAATGCCTTCCGCCGCGAGGACGAACAGTTCCACATCGCGATTGCCGAGGGGGCGGGCTGCGGCCTCGCCTGGAGCGCCATATCGGACATCAAGGCGCATATGGACCGGGTCTGTAATCTCCAGCTCCGCCACCCCGATTCCATGACCCGGCTGATCGCTGAGCACGAGGCGATCATCGACGCCATCGACACGCGCAACGCCGACGCGGCGGAGGCCGCCATGCGCAGCCACCTCAACGGCATCCTGGCCGACCTGCCGCAGATCGAGGCCGACAATCCGGACCTGTTCGAGTAAGGCGGCTAGCTTTTGCGGGTGGCGCCCGTGGTTTCGCGCACCACCAGCGGTCCATCGACCTTGATGGTCATCGGACGCATCTGCTTGCCGTGGATCGCCATGTCGATGAGGATTTCGGCCGCCTTCTGGCCCATCTCGTAGTTCGGCAGCACCAGCGTCGAGAGCGGCGGGTGGGTGTAGCGGGCGAGTTCCTGGTCGTCGTAGCCCATGACGGAAAGGTCATGCGGCACGCGTAGCCCCTTTTCCTGCGCCGCCTCCATGACGCCGATGGCCATAAGGTCGTTGCCGCAGAAGATCGCCGTCGGGGGATTGTCCAGCGAAAGAAGCTCGAGGCCCGCCTCGTAGCCGCGCAGCGGCAGCCAGTCGCCGTCGCGCACGAGGCTCTCGTCAAAGGCGATGTCGGCGGTGGCGAGAGCCTGCTTGTAGCCCTTGAGGCGATCCATCGCCGCGTCCATCCACGGCTCGCCATTGATGAAGCCGATGCGCTTGTGGCCGAGCGACGTCAGATGCGCCGTCGCGGCAAAGCCGCCCGCCACCTCGCCCGGCACGATCGCCACATGCTGGCGCGGCTCGCAGTAGCAGTTGAGGAGGACCGTCGGGATGGATTTCAGCGCCTTGGGCACCGAGACCTTGCGCGTGAAGATCGTCGCATAGATGACGCCGGCGATCGACGGGTCGCGCAGCACCGAGCGCAGCACGGCTGCTTCCAGATCCGGATTGGAGCGCGTGGCGTGGGCGGAGACGAGCAGCCCCTGCTCGAAGGCATGGTCGCGGATGCCGTCGAGGCTGACGACGGGATGGGGGCTGGTGGAGATTTCGTCGACGATGAAGGCTATGGTATCCTTCTCGACGGCGGGCGCGGCGGCGACAGGGCTGCGCGTCGCAGGTAATTTATAACCTATTTTATGAGCAGCCTCGCGCACCTTCTGCTGCGTTTCGGGCGAGATGCGCGAACCCGACATCTCATTGAGCACGAGCGAAACGCTGGACTGCGAAACGCCGGCAATGCGCGCGATATCCGTCATGGTGGGGCGTCCGCTGCCCTGCCTGTCCGAATTGCGCCCGTTTCCTCTTGCCATGCGTCGCTCCCTGCCCTCGACGTGCTTTGCACTGCACGCGGACTTTTTGCAAGTGCTCATAATTTTGGCTCTTGACTGCTCATATTATTAGCGCAAGATTTGCACATGTGAAGCACGAATTTGCTCACGTCCGGTAGAGGAGCACCGGCCAGAACCTGGGAGGAGAAACCGCTCATGACATCCATGTCCCGTCGCACCTTCATGCTTGCGGCAACGGCCATCGGCGCGCTTGCCGTCGCCGGCGTCGCAATCGCCGAAGTGCCGAAGCTCGCACAGAAGGGTACCTACAAGGTGGGCTTCGCGCAGACCGAATCCAACAATCCCTGGCGCATCGCCCAGACGAACAGCATGAAGGCCGAGGCCGAGAAACTCGGCTACCAGCTCGTCTATACGGACGCCGCCGGCTCGGCCGCCAAGCAGGTCGCCGACGTCAACTCGATGATCGCCCAGGGCGTCGACGTCATCTTCCTCGCCCCGCGCGAGGAAAAGCCGCTGATCCCGGCCGTCATGGCCGCCAAGAAGGCCGGCATCCCGGTCATCCTGCTCGACCGCTCGGTCGATCCCTCGCTCGCCAAGGCCGGCGAGGACTACCTGACCTTCATCGGCTCGAACTTCGTCGAGGAAGGCAAGCGCATCGCCGAATGGCTCGCCAAGAACGCCAATGGCAAGTCGAAGATCATCGAACTGGAAGGCACGACAGGCTCGTCGCCGGCCAACGACCGCAAGAAAGGCTTCGACGAGGCGATCAAGGCGGCCGGCGGCTTCGAGATCGTCGCCTCGCAGACCGGCGACTTCGCCCGCGACAAGGGCCGCCAGGTGGCCGAGGCGCTGCTTCAGGCGCATCCGGACGCCGACATCATCTACGCTCACAACGACGAGATGGCGATGGGCGCCATCGCGGCGCTGGAAGCGGCCGGCAAGGTGCCGGGCAAGGATGTGCTGGTGCTCTCCATCGATGGCGGCAAAGAAGCCGTGCAGGCGGTGGTCGACGGCAAGATCGCAGCCGTCGTCGAGTGCAACCCGCGCTTCGGGCCGAAGGCGTTCGAGACGATGCAGCGCTACGCCAAGGGCGAGGCCATCGACCCGATCCTCGTCAACGACGACAAGTTCTACGACGCATCCAACGCGGCCGCGGAACTCGACGGCGCCTACTGATCGAAACTCCCAAGCCATATGCGGCCGGGGCGGCACCACCGTCTCGGCCGTTTTCGAGCGATCTTCCGCCGGTTCGGGTGTAGGTTCGTCATGGGTGGGATAGAGGAGGAACCGATGCTTCTGTCCATGCAGGGCATTTCCAAGGCGTTCGCCGGCGTCGCCGCGCTGAAATCCGCTTCGCTCGACGTCGAGCCGGCGGAGGTCATGGCGCTGGTCGGGCAGAACGGCGCGGGAAAATCCACGCTGATCAAGATCCTCACCGGCGTCTATCGCCGCGACGAAGGCAGCATCACTTTCGACGGCGGGGAGGTCGACTTCTCCATGCCCGCGCAGGCCCAGTCCGCCGGCATCGCGACGATCTACCAGGAAATCAACCTCGCCCCGCAGCGCTCGGTGGCGGAGAATATCTACCTCTCCCGCGAACCCAGGCGCTTCGGCCTGATCGACCACGCCGCCATGCGGCGCGGCGCGGAGGCGGTGCTGAAGACTTTCAATCTTTCCATCGACGTCGACCGTCCCGTCGCGCATTTCGATGCCGCGACCCGGCAGATGGTGGCGATCGCCCGCGCGGTCACGCAGAACGCCCGCCTCGTCATCATGGACGAGCCGACCTCCTCGCTCGACGAGCGGGAGGTCGCGGTGCTCTTCGAGACGATCCGCACGCTGAAGCGCTCCGGCGTCGCCGTCATCTTCATCGGACACCGACTGGACGAACTCTACGCGATCTGCGACCGCGTGACGATCATGCGGGACGGCCAGACGGTGGCGAAAAGCCCGATGGTCGACATGCCCAAGATGGCGCTGGTGCGCCACATGCTCGGCAAGGAACTCGCCGCCTTCCAGGCAATGGCGCCGGACGGGGACGTGCCCGACCGGCCCGTCCGCCTTTCCGTCGAGCATGCCGGCGCGGGCGTGCGCGTGCGCGACGTGAGCCTCGACGTGCGCGAGGGCGAGATCTCGGGCCTTGCGGGCCTGCTCGGCTCCGGCCGCACGGAGACCGCCCGCCTCGTCTTCGGCGCGGACAGGATAGAGCGCGGCACCATCCGCATGGACGGACGGGAGCGCGCCTATCGCGAGCCGGCGGATGCGATCGCCGACGGCATCGGCCTCGTTTCCGAGGACCGCAAGATCGACGGCATCGTGCCCGACATGAGCATCCGCGAGAACATGACGCTGGCGCTGCTGCCGAAGCTGAGGAAGGCCGGCATCGTCGACCGCGCGCGGCAGAACGAGATCGTCACCCGCTACATCCGGGCGCTCGGCGTCAAATGCGCCTCGCCCGACCAGCCGATCAAGGAACTGTCCGGCGGCAACCAGCAGAAGGTGCTGCTTGCCCGGTGGCTGGCCACCGATCCGCGCGTCCTCATCATCGACGAGCCGACCCGCGGCATCGATATCGGCGCGAAGTCGGAAATCCTCAAGCTCCTGCGCAGCCTCGCCGACGAGGGCCTCAGCGTGCTGATGATCTCCTCCGAGCTGGAAGAGCTTCTCGCCGCCGCCGACCGCGTCACCGTGCTCAGCGACGGCACATCGGTCGCGACCCTGCCGCGCAGGGAGCTGAGCGAGGCAGCGCTGCTTTCGGCCATGGCCCATCAGGTGGACCCATCAGGTGAAATGACATGACGACGATCGAGACCCCCGCCCCGCAGCCGTCGGGCACGCTCTCTTCGGGCGGCCGGCTGTTTTCGCTGGCGAGCCGCTACGGCACCTTCGTCGCCTTCCTGGCGCTCATCGTCTTCAACATCGCGGTGACGCCGAACTTCCTGTCCTGGCAGACGCTGAACGTGAACCTCACGCAGGTCGCCACCATCGTCATCGTCGCCACCGGCATGACTTTGGTCATCGCCACCGGCGGCATCGACCTTTCGGTCGGCTCCCTGATGGCGATATCGGGAGCGCTGGCGCCGATGATCTTCATGGGCCAGTTCTGGCAGGTGGAGAACATAACCTTCGCCGTGGCGCTCGCCTTCGTCATCCCGGTCGCGGTGGCCGGCCTGTTCGGCCTGTTCAACGGGCTGCTCGTGACCCGTTTCTCGATCCAGCCGATCATCGCGACGCTGGTGCTCTTCATCGCCGGCCGCGGCATCGCGCAGGTCATGACCAACGGCAATCTGCAGGTCTTCAGGAACGAAGGATTCCAGTTCATCGCCATGGGCCGCGTCGCCGGCATTCCGGCGCAGGTCGTGCTGATGATCGTCATCGTCGCGCTCGCCTCCGCCATGATCCGCTACACCGTCATCGGCCGCCAGGTCATCGCCGTCGGCGGCAACGAGAAGGCGGCGCGGCTGACGGGCATTCCGGTCAAGCGCGTCAAGCTGCTGGTCTATATGATCAGCGGGGCGCTGGCCGGTCTGGCCGGCCTCGTCGTGGTCGCGCGCAATTCGGCGAGCGACGCCAATCTCGTTGGCCTCGGCATGGAGCTCGACGCCATCGCGGCCGTCGCCGTCGGCGGCACGCTCCTGACGGGCGGGCGGGCCAACATCGTCGGCACCGTCATCGGCGCCTTCGTCATCCAGCTCGTGCGCTACACGCTGCTCGCCAATGGCGTGCCGGATGCCGCCGCCCTCATCGTCAAGGCCGGGCTCATCGTGCTCGCCGTCTTCATCCAGCAGCGCGCCGACAGGCATTGAGGAGACCCATCATGCACGCCCTCCTCCGCCCCTTCGCCATCAAGTCCTCGGGCGATCTCGCCCGCGCCGGCGTCATTCTCGCGCTCGCCGGTCTCATCCTGTTCGGCGCGCTGCGCTACGATAACTTCCTGTCATCGTTCAATATCCTCAGCTTCCTGCGCTACAATTCCATGTTCGCGCTGATCGCGCTCGGGATGGCCTTCGTCATCATCACCGGCGGCATCGATCTTTCGGTCGGCGGCACGGCGGCGATGGCAAGCGTGGTGGCGGCCCTCCTGTCGCCCTATCACTGGGCGGCCGGCCTTCTCGGCGGCATGGCGGCGGGCTTCGCCGTCGGCGCGCTGAACGGCTTCGTCATCACGAAGATGCGCGTCCAGCCCTTCATCGCCACGCTCGCGACCATGCTGGCGGCCTATGGCACAGGGCTGCTGCTTGCCGACAACCAGTCGGTCTCCGTCTCCTACGACAGCGGCTTCACCACCATCGGCCAGGACGATTTCCTGGGCTTTCCCATCCCCGCCTGGATCGGCATCGCCGCCTATGTCCTCGGCTGGCTGGTGCTCGAGAAGCTGCCGGTCGGCCGCCATATCCTCGCCATCGGCGACGGCGAGGCGACGGCCGGCCTGATGGGCCTCAAGGTCGAGCGCACGCTGGCCGCCGTCTATCTCGCCTCCGGCACGCTCGCCGGCCTTGCCGGCGTCATCCTCGCCGCGCAGTTCGGCGCGGGCCAGCCGACGGAGGGCGTGGGCTGGGAGCTCTTCGCCATCGCCTCCGTCGTGGTGGGCGGCACGCTGCTCACCGGCGGCTCGGGCTCCGTCGGCGCGACGCTCGCCGGCGCCCTGCTCCTCGCCATGGTGTTCAACATCCTCAACTTCGAAAACGGCCTCGGCTGGATCTCGCTTTCCGCCTACTGGCAATCCGTCATCCGCGGCGCCTTCCTGCTCGTCGTCGTCGTGCTGCAGGCAAAGCTGATGGCGCGGCACCGCAACGCTTGAAGGGTTCTAGCCGAGCGCACCGGCAGCGAGGCGCCGGGGATGACATTGCCGCCATTGTCGAAGCTCGTGTTCATCAGGTCCTTCGGAAGCGGCTCGCCCTTGAGGAGCGCGACGGAAATATCCGCCGCGGCGCGCGCCCGGATACGCAGGTCCTTGAAGACCGTATCGTCCTGCCAGTCCTGCACGATGAAGACACCGGCAGAAATCTGTCTAACACTACGATTGCAGAAAGCCCTGCCGTACCTGTGATGTCACAGCCTTTCGCTGATCACACGCCAGCCCGGTTCGCGATTTACCAGCGCAACAATCGCCGGCCAAGCGGTGCGCCTGCGACGGTCACGCCGGCGATGGCGATCGTGTACCAGGTGGCGAGAAAGAGTGGGCTGTCGTCAGGGCAATGCCAGGCGTAAATCGCTGCGGCAATTGCGCTTGCCGCAAGGCCGGCAGCGGCACCGGCCGCCATCGGATTTTCGGGTGCGCCTTTTTTCAGCGCCCAGAACAGGCCCGCCAAGGGCGCAAGCGACAGGACCGGCACGAAGAACAGACAGAACAGCGCGTTGCGTCCGACGAGACTCGTCCGCCAAGCATCAACCGGCAGCGTGGTGAGTTCGATGATGACGGCGACAGCGACCATGGCAAGGGGCACGCCGAGCAGGAGAGCGGGGAAACGCGTCTCCGCCCCCGGCCGGCCGATGCGCATGGCAAGCCGGGCTGCAAGGACGGCGAGCACCAAGGTAACGCTGATCTTGAAGAGGACACGCACCGTCTCGAAGACACTCGCCATGTCGTGCCGCAGGCCGATCGTGACGATCAGCAGCACCGCGGAAAAGACAGTGCCCGTCCCGAGCGCAAGTGCAAGCGCCCGGCCGTAGCGCAGGTCGACAGATGCATCTTGCGTCATCAGGGTGATCAGGTCGTCGGTCTTCATATGTCATTCGCTCCGATAAAGGGCCGCCAGCGATTTCAGCGCCCGGTGGAGGGATACGCGCACCGCGACCTCCGTCATCTTCAACCTCTCCGCCGTCTCCCTGACGCTCGCACCTTCCAGGGAAATCGAGCGCACGATGTCACGCTGCGGATCCTCCAGCCGGTCGAGCATGGTCTTCGCATCGAGCCGGTCGGCAGCCTCGTGCGTCTCGTCCTCCGCCTCCAGGAAATCCGCAACATCCTCCAGCGGCACATTGCCGTGTCGACCACGGCGCCGCAGGCTGTCGACCAGCTTGTTGCGCACGATGGTCGTCAACCAGGGGCCGAGCGGTCGGGCGGGATCCCATGTGCCGCGCTTGAGGTGGATGGCAAGCAGCACCTCCTGCACGACATCCTCCGCCTCGCTCGCCGGAGCGCCGTATTGGTCGCAACGCCGCCGTGCCATGGCGCGCAGATACGGCGTTACCGCCACGAGGAAACGGCTATAGGCCTGCGTCTCGCCCTTCATGGCAAGGCGCAGCCATGCCGCCCATTCCTCTTCGCGCGCCGACTGTTTCACTGCTGCCTACCCTACGCCGGGAGACACGAATTTGTTACCGCGCGTACAGCGAGAAATGCACGGAACGCCCAAACAGCTGATACAAAAGGATTTTTTCTTAAACGGATCGATCCATCGTCAAGGCTTTCGTGAAAAATCGATAGGCCCCGCTGTAACGAGCCATCTCCTTCCCTCCGTAGCCGATCCTGCACAGCCAATTGCGGCTGGCCTCAAAACGGAGACAGAGAATGAAGACCACGATCGCCACCCTCGCCCTTGCCGGTTCGCTCGCTTCCGCGCTTGCCGCCATTGCCACGCCCGCCGCCGCCGATGACGCCAAGGAAAAGTGCTACGGCATCGCGATGAAGGGCCAGAACGACTGCGCCGCAGGCCCGGGCACGACCTGCGCCGGCACCTCGAAGATCGACTATCAGAAGAACGCCTTCAAGCTGGTTCCCAAGGGCACCTGCATGTCGATGAAGACCCCCGACGGGCACGGCATGCTGGAACAGGGCCCGGCCCCGGCCTGACGCGGGCCCTGCAGCGGACGGCGCCGGCCCGGCGCCGTCACCTCTCTTCAGAAAGGTCCCGCCCATGATCCCTTCCACGCTTCCGCGCCGTGCCGGCGCCGGCTTCAAGCCCGAGCATTTCGCCGATATCCTCGCCGCGCCGCAGCCCATCGGCTTCTTCGAAGTCCATGCGGAAAACTATATGGGTGCGGGCGGCCCGCCGCATGCGCAGCTCGGCAAGCTGCGCGAGGACCATGCCATCTCCATTCACGGCGTCGGCCTTTCCATCGGCTCCATGCAGCCGCTCGACCGCGACCATCTCGCCCGGCTGAAGGCGCTCTGCGACCGCTACCAGCCGGAGAGCTTCTCCGAGCATCTCGCCTGGTCGACCCATGACAGCGTCTTCCTCAACGACCTCCTGCCCCTGCCCTATACGGGGGAAACGCTCGCCCGCGTCGCCGATCACATCGACGAGGTACAGTCGGCGCTGGGCCGGCAGATGCTGCTCGAAAACCCCGCGACCTACCTGCTCTTTACCGAAAGTACGATCGAGGAAACCGCCTTCCTGGCCGAGATCGCCCGGCGCACCGGCTGTGGCCTGCTGCTCGACGTCAACAATGTCTTCGTCGCCGCAACGAACCATAATCTCGATCCCGACGCCTATGTCGCCCGCTTCCCGCTCGAAGCCGTGCGGGAAATCCATCTCAGCGGCCATTCCGAAACGGTGGACGATCTCGGTGCGCCCCTGCTCATAGACAGCCATGACATGCCGGTGAAGGACCCCGTCTGGGCGCTCTACCAGACCGTTCTTCGCCGTATCGGGCCGGTGGCAAGCCTCATCGAATGGGACAATGACGTGCCGGCCTGGCCGGTGCTGCGCGAGGAAGTGGTCTCGGCGCAGCGCATGCTCGACGACGCCGCACGGCAGAGAGCGGCCTGACCATGTCAGAGATCACCCAGAAAGCTTTTGCGGCCGGACTTTTCGGAGCAAGCCTGCCGCCCGACGGTCTGGTGGCGTGGAACGAAGCCGTGCCGCAGCGCCGCTACGACGTCTATCGCAACAATGTCACGGCAAGCCTCACGGGTGCCCTGGCCTCGCGTTTTCCCGCGGCGGAAAGCATCGTCGGGGCGGATTTCTTCCGGGCCATGGCAGCGGACTTCATAAAAAACCATCCGCCACACTCGCCGGTGCTACTCGCCTATGGCGACGATTTTCCGGACTTCGCAGCGGCTTTCGAGCCTGCACGGCCGCTGGCCTATCTGCCCGATGTGATGCGTCTCGAAGTGGCGCGCGGACGCGCCTATCACGCGGCCAACGCGCGACCGCTCGATCCGGCGGCGCTGGCCGCGGTCGATCCGGCCCGGCTCGGTAGCCTCGTTCTCGTACCGCACCCCGCACTGTCCATCCTCTCCTCACCCCATCCCATGGTGACGATCTGGGCGATGAATGCCGGCGAGAGGCCGCTCGGCCCGATAGATCCCTGGCAAGGAGAGCATGCGCTCATCGTTCGCCCGCGCCTTGCCGTCGAAGTTATTCCCCTGCCGCCGACCGGCGCGCGGTTCTTCCACCGCCTCGCCGCAGGAGCGAACCTCGCGCAAGCGGCCGCGGCTTTGGAGGATAACGGCTTCGATCTCACCGAAGCGCTCGCCATCCTGCTCCGTTCCGGCGCATTCACGACATTCAAGGAGGACGTTCCATGAAGACCGACATGATGTCTGACCCCGTAGCTTCCGCGCCGCAGGGTCTCGGCGGACAGGTCATTGCTGCACTCGACCGCATCCCGAACGATCTCATCGCACTGGTTGCCCGGCTCTCGATCGCCGCCGTCTTCTGGCAATCCGGCCAGACGAAGGTGAACGGCTGGATGCTCTCCGATAATGCGCTCTATCTCTTCGAGAACGAGTACAAGCTGCCCCTCATCGATCCGTGGCTCGCCGCGCATCTTGCGGCTCTTGCCGAACATGTCTTCCCGGTCCTGCTGGTCATCGGCCTTGCAAGCCGCCTGTCGGCGCTGGCGCTTCTGGGCATGACGCTGGTGATCGAGATCTTCGTCTATCCCGACGCATGGCCGACGCATGGCACCTGGGCCGTCTGCCTGCTGTTCATCGCCGCACGGGGCCCGGGGCTGCTGTCGCTGGATGCGATGATTGTTCGCCGGGTCCGACGCCCGGGATGACGGGCGCGGAGTGCTCGTCATCGCCAAACGCAAGGCGATTGCCTGTTTCCCTTAGACGCCCGTTTCAACGTGCGGTGTGACATCGCGGGGCCGTCCGGCCAACTGTTTTGCGGAGCGTAAACAAGAAGCTGGTACGCAACCTTGACGCGGCCGCCCCCAAGGTTGCGGTTTTATAACGCCTGTATACCGATCGGTGACCGGAACAACCACGGCGCTGGGTGTCTGGTTTTCTGTCGGGTGCGTAGCACGCCGCGTCCGCCACCCGAGCAGCGCGGCCAGTCGCCCCGGAGCGATGCAGGCCGCCCGCACTGTTTTTCATCACAGATTTGCCCTGTCCGGCAATTCATGGAATAAGAACGTATTGATCCCGACCGGAGGAATGTGTCCGAATATGCCTGCGGACAAAAAGCGAGAGGAATCGCCGATGACAGAGATTGGAAAGAACACTATCAAAGCATCGAACGGATCAATCGCTCTCTTTGTCTTTAAAGTATCACTCTTCCAGTGTTTCTCGACATGGATTCTCAATTGGCATCGACCAGAATCCGCAGATTTTTTCGGATTGTTTCTTTCATCTTCAGGGAAAAACTCAGCCCTATTCTGCATCGCGCCGACCCTCACACCTTTCGGGAATATTCGCCCGGAAGGCAAAGACGCCACGCCCGGTGTCGCTTTGAAGGCTGCCTGAAGCCCCTTTTTGACCGGTCGAAGAAGACGCCGAAGCGTTGCGCAGCCGGTACAATTCCTTTCAGCGGCAGGCTCCGCAAGGGGCGCCGCACAGACATTCAGGAGTGACGATGATTTCGAACTTTGCCGATATCCACCCGATCCTCACGACCGGGATAGCGCTTCTCGCTCTCGGCTTTGCCGCGCTGTTCGCCAATTATGTGGTGAAGGCGCTGCTGGTGCGTACGCTCAACCGCGTGCTTGCCTTCACCGCCTATGGCCGCGACCCGGAACTACGCCGGCATGGCCTGATCGAGAGGCTTGCCAACGTCATGCCAGCGCTCGTTGTCTCGGCGGGCATCGCGCTCGTGCCCAATCTGCCGGCCTTCGTCGTCGTCGTGGTGCGTAACGTCTCCAGCGCCTTCATGATCCTCACGGTCGCCATGGCCATCAGCGCGGCCCTCAACATCGTCGACACCACCTATCATCGCCGTCCCGACGCGCGGCTGAAACCGATCAAGGGCTATATCCAGGTCGTCAAGATCGCGGTCTACGTCATCGCCGCGCTCCTGATGATCGCCACGCTGATAGATCGCTCGCCGCTGATCCTGTTGTCCGGCCTCGGCGCGATGGCCGCCGTCCTCATCCTGGTCTTCCAGGACACACTGCTGTCGCTGGTGGCTGGCATCCAGATATCCTCCACGGACATGGTGCGTGTCGGCGACTGGATCGAGATGCCCGGCCAGAATGCCGACGGCGACATCGTCGAGATCGCCCTTCACACCGTCAAGGTGAAATCCGACGCGTACCAGTGAATAGCGGAGACAGTGTTTTCAGTAGTATAACTAGGTCGACCGGCGCGTCCGTTATGCGATATCGGCGAATACCCATGAACAACTCCGAAGCGCTCGGTGAATACCACTGAACACCTATTTAATATATTGTTTTTACTATATTTTCTCTGAAACAAAGGTCTGCCAACGGTCGAAATCGAAGTTCCAGAAGTTCTCGGGGCCACTGCAAAACGTGGTATCTGAGCCCACGCGACTCGTCAGTTAAAGTCAAGATTTCCCCGCACCCCACTCGTCTGCTAGTCTCGTAGCGAACAGAGGACATTTCTTGACCGACATGATTGAAAACGAGGAAGCGACTCCAAAGGTATCAACAACAGCCATCGGTGATGCCTTGCGCGATCACGTAATCGACTTGCTTGAGGCCGAAGGCCATAAGGTTTCGCGCGAAGTCCGGGTCGGTACTAAAAAGGTTGATGTCCTGCTTGAGATTGACGAGGAGTTCCGGCCACAGAAGATTGCCATCGAATGTAAGAACCTGGGCAAGAACATGTCTCAGGGAGAGCTAAACGCGATCTTCGCGGACTATCTCTCGCTCTTGGAACAAGGGCAAGTTACGAGTGTATTCGTGATAGCAAGGCTTGATTTTTCGCCCGAAGCGAAACTGCAAGCGAACACGCGGCGTGGCAGGCTTGAGATTTTCACGATTACCGAGTTCGAGGAAAGTCTCCTCGGATACCGTAAGTACTGCCGAAACGTTCGGGACCTGTTCAGTGAGGGCGGGCTTGAAGACTACTATATCAAGTCTTCGATCGAAGGAGGTGCGGGCTTGCACGACCAGATCACCGACTGGATCGCTTCGCCCACCACCAAGCCGGTTGCGATCCTCGGCGGCTATGGGATGGGAAAGACCTCATACTGCAAGTTTCTGACCCGAGAACTGGCCGATCGATACCTTAACGATCCCTCTTGCCGGGTGCCGATCTACATCCGCCTATCGGATATCGCTACACAGACCGATGTGGACGGATTGATAGCAAAGACCTTGGCTGATCGCTACAGCACAAAGAACTACTCGTTCGCCAAGTTCAAAAAACTTAACCGGGCTGGAAAATTTGTCCTGATATTCGACGGCTTCGATGAGATGAAGCACGCCCTGTCGTGGACAGATTTCAAATACAACTTTTCTCAAATCCACTCCCTCCTCGACGGCAAGGCAAAGATTCTAGTCGCAGGAAGACCGAACGCATTCCTTTCCGATGACGAACATGCATGGATTCTAAGGGGGCAACGCGTCTCCGGCGACCAAGTTATCAAAATGCCAGACGCGCCTGAATACCTTGAACTCTCACTCGCGCCGTTCACCGACATTGAAATCGTCGCGTTTCTGGAAAAATACCTGAGCCGGCGTGCCCCCGTAGAACTGGCCACCAAATCAGCGATCGACAACTGGATTTCCAACCGCGTCGAGGACTTCGAGAAGATAAAGGAAAGCGGCGATCTGCATCGTCCGGTTCATCTAAAAATCTACGCTGACATCGCCGCCGATCCGAGCGTCAAGCTTGAGACCTTCTCGACGTATGGACTTTACGCGATCGCGACAACTAGGATCAGCGAGCGAGAGGGCGAGAAAGTCGTCAGAAAGCAGATCGATGCAGACAAGCGGCAGGCCGTTATAGAGCGCATTGCGTGGTGGCTCTGGGATTCGTTTGACGGCCGAGTGCTCTATTTCGTCCCGGAAGTCGTACCGGAAGCGATAATTGGCCGCGACCTGCTCGAGGACCCCAACTACGAGCGCGAAGCCCTATATCGCGAGATTTTCACAGGTTCGTTTCTCGAGAGGAAATATGGGCAGAACTACTACTTCTCACATAGATCGTTCCTCGAGTTCTTCGTGGCCCGGAGACTGGAAAAAGCTGAGAAATTATCCATCCAGGTCCACTCGATCTTCAAAAATCTCAATCCCGAAATCCTCGCCTTCCTACGACAAGGGCCGAATTTCCCGGAGTTTATGTCCTACGTGGACAAAGGGATGCAACGGTTCAGCGGAGACATTCCCCTCCCGATTTTGGAAGAGGCCTTCCTTTTCCGCGAGTCAAAAGGAATGGCTGATGTTCAGCTTCCGATACAAGTCCTGCTTCGCTACTACGGCTTTCTCCGCGCCTCAGACCCTGATGTTGCAGCCCTTGTGAAGATGATCGGCATCGATATCGCGGCGAAGAGCCAGGAGCAACGCGAGACGGCGATATTCTTCGCTCTCTTTCTTCTGCGTACACGCTTTGATCGGGATGTTCTGCTCGGTCTCCTCAAGGCGTTGGCAAAGACTATCGTCTGGCCAAGGCAGGCGGGAACCACGTCAGGCATGAACATATCCAAATACAGCTATTCCCGCCAGAACATTGGCGAATACGTCTTCGTCAGATTTGCTAGAATAGCAGCGGAACGGTCGAGAGATGGAAATCCGGTTGTCAGCTTCGATTACGTCCGCGCTTTCGAGGAAATTAAGGACAAGCGATCTCCAAAAATCGCGATCAGCACGTCGAACTTCGTCATCTTGCCTGAAGCCAATCCACCCGCTCGATTCGAGTTCGCCGAAATATTTGATGGTGTTGGCGCAAAGGAGCAACGGGCTGCATTCGATGTTCTCACTGTCGGGGTGGCGTAGCCGAGGCATGCACACAATTCTGGGCGAAGCTCTCCGTTCTCGACGCGTGTAAAACATCTAGTGAATAATCCGCACGTTGTGCTGGAAAGGCCCACGGTCTCCTTGACCAATAGGTTTTCCGATCCCAGACTTTGAAGTTCAAAGGCGAGGGAATCATGTGGGCTGACAGTGAAAGCAAAGTAGACTATCTGAACTACTCCGAGGTCTCGGAGATGATCTGCGATCTGGTGTCCGACGATGGCATGTTACCGATCTCCCTCGGTGTCTACGGTACGTGGGGTGTCGGTAAGTCCAGTATTCTTCAGCTTATCGAGACGCAGCTTGGTTCCGACGATCGGAACCTCGTAGTCATGTTTGACGCATGGCTCTACCAAGACTTCGAGGAGGCCAAGTCCGCGTTGATGACCGTCATCGCGAAATCCATTTACGAATCAGCCCCGGAGTCGCTGAAGGAAAAGGCCGCGGGTCTCTACCGTCGGGTGAACAAGCTCAAGGTCTTGGGGATGGCTGTGGATGCGAGCGCTTTGTTAGCGGGAATTCCGACCTTTGGGGTTTTCACGAAGGCGGCAGGCTCCGCAAGCGACATGTGGGGAGGCACGGCCGATGAAGACGACGTTGCTGCGGTCAAGGATGCTGCCACAGAGGCTGGGAAAGCCGCATCGGGTCTTTTGAAACCCAAGGAAAAGCGCAACGCACCTGAAGAGATCGTCGCCTTTAGGAGGGAATTCGGCGAACTACTTGCGAACCTTCAGCGGCGTCTCATAGTCTTCGTCGACAACCTGGACCGCTGCCTTCCACCGAACGCGATCGCGACGCTCGAGGCAATGCGTCTTTTCCTGTTCATGCCAAACACGGCGTTCATCGTGGCAGCCGACGAGGATATGATCCGCCTTTCGGTGGAGAAGCATTTCAAGGACCCCGGCAGCCAGCACATCACCGACTATCTGGACAAACTGATCCAAATCCCGCTGCGTGTTCCGAAGCTCGGTCTGCAGGAAGTCAGAGCGTATCTGTTCATGCTGGCCGCAGCGAAATCCGACATCGCCGCTGAGAAAGTCGAAGCCTTGCGGACGTATCTCATCGAGAAGCTACGGCACAGCTGGTCCGACGATCCTCCATTCGACGTCAACCAAGCGGCAAATCGCCTTGGCATCACGACGGGCCACGAGCTCCGCGGAACGCTCGAAACCATGGATCGCCTAGCGGGACTGCTCGCACATTCGAAACAGGTGAACGGTAACCCGCGCATCGTGAAACGGTTGCTGAATGTCGTGCGAATGCGAGGCCTCGTCGCCCGCCGTCGCGGTATGGCGCTGGATGAATCCACCATCGCGAAGCTTGCACTCTTCGAGCGATGCACTGACGAGGGTGCCATCCGGGCACTGAATGCTTTGATCAGCGCCGCACCCGGTGGAAAAGCCTCGATCTTCGCAGAACTTGAAGCACTCGGTGATGTGGTGGCTCCGGACAAGCTTCCGAAGGAATGGCAAAAGTATCCGGACTTCGTTTCGGATTGGCTCAAGCTTCACCCTCCCCTTGGTGGCACAGACCTGCGTCCTGCGGTTTACCTTTCCAAGGAGACCATGCCGGTCAAGATGTCGCCGCAACGCATCAGCGCGAAGACCTTGAAGGCAATCGAAGTCATCCTGAAGACCCCCACCCTGAGTTCGGTGGCGTCTAAAACCGCCGTCAGGGAAATCGATGCGGCCGAGCTCGGGGATGCGATGGACGAAATCATCGCGACGATGAAACGCAATCCCGACTGGTCGAAGGTGCGCGATGACTTTCGAGGCGCGGCCTTGCTCGCCAAGAGTGACGAGATTGCTCACGAAAAACTGGTTGCGTTCGTCACAAGTCTTCCAAGCCGTCCAAGGTGGATGAAGGCCATGATGAAGGACGACACGACGACACCGCCGGGGAGCGCCGCCTGATGGGAACCTCCGCATCTTCGAGAGGGTCCGGGTCCAACCAACCGATGGTTCCGCCGTGGGCGGACGATCAACCGGGCGCGCCAATCCCTGCCGCACCACCGAAGAGGTTCCAAGCCTTCAGGACTTCGTTCGGAAAGTATCTCAAGGGCGGCGACGGCGGCGACCTACGTAAGTCGCTTGGTCATTACGCCCGCACGTCGACGGGAGGAAGCGGCGTCGGTCCACGACGCTTCGGGTCGGTGTATACGACCGGCGGCCAACTTTACGACGTCCTGAATTCGCTCGGTGGAGACGGAGCCGCGGCGGCGGAACAAGGCTTGTCGCAGGCATCGCTTGCGGGCCAGCCTCTGGACGTCGTTTGCCAACGCCTTGCGGAGCAACTCGCTCCCGAGAACGGTGACAGCGACCGTATCCGGGCGGCGATCGACGAGGCGATGCTGGAAGTCCTCGGCGAAGGGGACTTCGATCCAGGCCAACTTGATGCCGAGACCATCAACAGGATTCTCGGCGAATACCTGTCGCAGTCGATCTTCCAGGAGATCGTCGAAGAAGTTGGTGGGTCTTGGGCGAACGCGCCTGACGAGCAGCGGACGCCAGAAGCTGAGGGTGAACTGCTCGAAGTCATCCGTGTGGTCGTGGACAAGAACCTGGGACCTCGGTTGGCCAATGCCGGAAACATGACGAAGAAGGATGTCCATCGATTCATGCGCGAAGCGGTCACTGAAGTCTGGCGCGAATGGGAAAGCTACGATGAATAAGCTCGTTTTCCACGTCGACGAGAAGAAGATTCCGCCAACGGATGTCGCGGACACAACCCATATCTTCCTTTACGGCCCGAAGCCAGTTCGCCCCGGCACCGGTTCGGTTGGCGGCCCCCTGGAAGTCGCCGTGCGCCGCCTTGCGGTGGTCGTCGACCGCAAGGCTATGGACTTCCTGTCCATCGCACTCGCAGTCATCGCGGCCGACACCTTTGTCAGCCGTGAGCGTTTCTCGGCGAACGGATGGGCGCGGGAGTTCAGTCTGGAAATCCCACTGGCTCGCCCGGAGGTCTGGCACGACGTCGCCGAAGACCTCGAAAACGCGCTGAATTTTCTTAGTGGCGACCGCTGGACGTTGTCTTTCAGGGACGGTGGAATGGAGCCTCCGGTCAAGGAAGCGATCAAGAGGCTGAGGAAGCACATCCCGATCGGATCGGCGGATTGTACGTGTCTTTTCTCTGGCGGGCTGGACAGCCTGATCGGTGCTCGACAGCTTGCCGACGAAGGGAGAACTCCCCTGCTAGTGAGCCATTCCTACAGGGGCGACCAGAGCTATCAGGAGTATCTGGCACCGCGGCTTGGCAGGGACCTGCCGCGGTTTGCGGCGAACGCAAATCCCGTATTCAAGGGACCGAACGAAAACGACACGACGATGCGGACACGCAGTCTCGGTTTCCTCGCCTATGGCGTCGTCTCGGCGAACGCTGTCCTCGCGAAAAAGCCATCGGTCGGGGTCATCGACCTGTTCGTGCCTGAGAACGGCTTCATCGCGCTGAATGCGCCGCTCACGCGGCGACGCGTCGGCTCCCATAGCACGCGGACCACCCATCCTAACTTCCTATCCCAAGTCCAGACGATCCTCGACAAGGTCGGCCTGGGTGTCAGGATACAGAACCGATATCGGCACATGACCAAGGGCGAGATGCTCTGCGAGATGTTGCAGAACGAAGTGGTGGTCCAGGCCGCTGTCAACACGGTTTCCTGCGGGAAGTGGAAGCGGAAGAGCAAGCAGTGCGGTCACTGCGTCCCCTGCCTCATCAGGCGGGCGGCTTTTGCCAAGGCTGAGGTTGTCGATACAACCACGTATCAATTTCCGGACCTACAGAAGCTGTGGGATCGACCTGATATCCGAGACGATGTGATGGCCATGTTGGTCGCGACAGGTCGTGACGACCAAGGCCTCAAGCAGCGCGCAATTGCGAGTGGACCCTTGCCGCTCGATCCAGTAGAACGCGACAACTGGTTCGGCGTCCACAAACGAGGTCTTGAGGAGGTGGCAGCCTATCTGAAGACCCAAGGGTTCGCGACTTGATTGACTTCCATTGCCACGTAGACCTGTTTCCCTCCCCAGAGCTCGCCGCCGCCGAAATTGATCGTGCGGGGACCTACGTGCTTTCGGTCACGAACACGCCCAAGGCATTCCCGAAGACAGCCCAGATCGCGAAAGGGCGCAAGCGGATCAGGACAGCGCTCGGTCTGCACCCGCAACTCGTCGCCGAGCGTCATGGCGAGGTCAGTCTTTTCCGTCGGCTGCTCGGCGAAACGTGTTACGTCGGAGAGGTAGGAATAGATGGTGGCGATGAGAATGCGAAGCACCTCGACCTACAGAGGGAAGTATTCAATGACATCCTCGATGCGTGCGCAAAAATCGGTGGGCGTGTGCTCTCGATCCACAGCAGGCATGCCAGCGGGGAGGTGATCGAAGCGCTGGACCGACGCCGCGACGCGGGAGTAGCCATCTTGCATTGGTTTACGGGATCGCTAACGCATGCGGACAAAGCCGTTGGTATGGGAGCGTGGTTCTCGGTTGGCCTGCCGATGCTGAGGAGCAAACGAGGCAACGCCTTGATCAAAAGAGTTCCACGGGACAGAATATTGACCGAAACCGATGCGCCCTTCGCTTCGACTTCGGGGGAGCACTATCCCGAAGCGGCGGTGACCGACACTGTGACGGCGTTGTCACGGTTATGGGACTGCGACGAAATCGAGACGCGAAGACAACTTCAGGGCAACCTCAGAGCATTGGGCGGGAGAGTAGAGGCCTTTAAGGTAAGGCCGGCTTGAGCTGAGGCTGGTTGCAAGCCTTTTTGCCAATCGTTACTGCGCCGGCGGTTGACCAGACCTACCCGCCGAAGTCAAATTTCCCCAACGAAGCGATAACGATCTGCATGATAGTAACCCTCTCCGAATAGGAACGGGGGCGGCAGTTGACGTACATAGAAAGCGTTGTGACCAAGTACGGTGGGGCTGACCTTTGGGACCGCATCCATCGCAAACCGCGCGGCGGCCGAGCGGGTGACGACGGTTTTCGCATGGAGCACTACTTCGCCATATTCAAAATCATCGAGATTGCGGCGTCTATTTCTGAGGGCGAGGACGAAACCAGAGGCGATCATGCGGATATCGCAAAATACGTCCCATGCTTAGTCGATGATCTAAGAATTCGCGACGGATCGGTTACCTACTTCCAACTCAAGTGGGGGCGGGTCGCACTTGAAGAAGTTGTAGGCGACATACGACATCAAGCGGAGATCGATAGACTCCACGGGAATAAGGCCTCCTATGGTGTCGTTGTTCGAACACCACGACGCGTCTCGATCCTGCGAAATAAAGCAAGCAAAGAAGGTATCCCGCTCACCCCGGTGCTTTTTCCTTTCGCGCGAAAATGGCTCCCCTTCTGTGAATCGCAACCATCACTGCGAGAAAACCTTGCTGCCGTGTCAGGCAATACGTGTGAGAAGACCTTGGAGCACCTCTTCAAACTCATATCGGCGCACTGGATCGAAGTTGATGAGTGCAATGTCATGAAGTTCATTGCCTCGATGGAGTCGAATTATCCATTTCTCTTCGCATTCCACGCGGGCTGCTCGTCGGCGCTTGATGAACTCAGGGGATTGCTGGCACCATTAGATATCAAAGTGTACAGCTATCCGCGCCTGAAGTTCTTGATAAACGGAACCGAAGTGCTCCCTTCCTTCCAGTTTGATGACGACGACTTTGTCGCCCTTATCGACTGGCTAGGGCAGAAACCGAGGAGTCAACGGGACGTCATGCTGCGCTTGATGGGATTTGTCTTATGAGGGCGGTGGAATTGGCCGAAAACCTAATATCATGGATCGAGGAAAACCTGGATGGTGTCAGCTATCGGCAACTGATGGATGCGCTGGCGGAGAACGCTGTTCAGATTTTGTCCCACAAGCTGCATGCAGCTTCCGAATGTCATGTTATAGCTGCCGTGGAAGACTTCGATGTACTCGCCCTTCCCATCATCAGCCACCTTGAGGAACTCGGACGTCAGGCCGTCTGGAGCTGTATCTGGCCCGATCGTAAGGACGTCGGCTCCGACCACCTGACTACGATCGCACCGATAGTGGTTTCTGTCGACCAAGCTCCTCTCAATGGGCGAAAACACCTTATTCTGGTGTCTTCATGTGCTGACACCAGCGCAGTGCTGGAATCGATGCTCATCCACGCACACTCTTCTCCCCGCTTGGAGTACAGCCAGATTTCGATCATCGCACCCTTCTTTACCGGCGACGTGCGGACGGAGTTCAGGCGGGCAATGCCTCGGCGAAATGTTGAAACCTACAGCTGGCTCGGATTCTTTCAGGTGACACCCGAGGCTGCCTTGCGATTGAAGGACCTTTTCATTCAGAAAACGGCACTGGCCGTTGGAGTGGACAATCCAGAGGCCTTGAGGAGATATATGCCCTCGAAAATTCTCAGCCGCTTTGATGACACACCGAAATCAACACCAAGCCTGTCCATGTAGCCCTGCAAAAATACAAAGGGCGCTCAGTCCATTTCTCGAGAGCGCCCTTCTCAGACTGTGGACAGCATCCTGCGACAAGGCCACTGCTGCAGGCCATCGAAACGGGTGATGCCCCATAAATGGGTTCGCCCGCTCGATATTTCAAAGCGAATCAATCGAAATCGGGTAGTGTCATATTGGATCGCGAGATCAACCGTTTGTCGACGAAGATCGCTGTCCGCTTGATTGCACCGGGATCATTGATTTTCGGCGTCACGCTGATAATCGCGACCTTGAGGTTCCCGTCCTTAGGCACGCTCGACAACATAACGCCGCTGAGCACATTCAGTCCGCGACGCTCCATCTCGGCGATATAAACGAGGATGTCGTTGTAAAGCTTCCGGCGGGAAGGCTCCGCATCCCCGCATTCAATTTCATCGCACAGGACGAAGGACGCCAGATCGATCCATTCGCGGAGGTTAGATATCTCGTCATCGTATGCGTGGGGGACATCTGGGTGATGGATCAGAATGCCGTCGCATTTGGCGGCCTCGCGGATCGCTCGCTGGGTGTTCATCGGTGATACAGAGACCTCTTCGAGATTGCCGTATGTCTCCATCATGGCCTCGAAAGCCTTCTCTGGGCCAAGCGGAATACGAGGTGCATAGAGAGCGCCCTTCTCCCGGCCCAAAGCCATTGCAATCTTGTCCAACGCCTCCTCGCTCACCTTCTCGCCCCGTTCGACTCTTTCTACCGTCGAAACCGATACGCTGGCAAAGTCGGCAAGGGTCGAGACTTTCCATATCGAGAAAATGATTGAAATGCGTGCCATCCACCTGCCCACTTGGGATCAAGACACACCTTGAGATTGATTTTCCGAGCTTATACTCTATCGTTGGAATTTCAATCGAGGGTGGAGGACAGCTTGGTTTCGGGATACGACAAGACCCCGCCAGACCCCAGTTACGAACCTGATCTCGGACCAGGCGGGAAGTTGTTCGTCCTTGCCGTCGTCGCCTTCGTAGTTCTCGGCTCCCTTGGCTGGGTATTCATAGGTTAGTCCGTCAACGCGACAGCGATTGTCCGCCAACGCAAACAGTCTCAATACGCTCTGATACTGAGAGCATTGAGCACCTCTGGCGTGATGGTCCCCGTAACCTTCAGGCCGTAGTCCTCCTGCATTTTTGCCAGCGCGACCTTGGACTGCGGCCCGATCTTGCCATCGATCACACCGTCATAATAGCCGTACAGGCTGAGCGCGTTCTGCACCTGGATCACGATCTGCTTGAACTTGTCCGAGTTCCCCGGAAGGACTTTGAGCTCTTGCTTTAATGGTACGGCCGACAAGTCGCCCGAAGCGGTGGCCGAACTATCCGGCGTATAATCAGGCTGCGCCTGATATGTACGGGTCTTGGGCAGGACGGGTAGCACCTGCTGGGGTTCATAGTATTTTGGCGTACGATAGACGTAACCGGTGCCACTGGAAGACCGATGGCTGGAGTGAGAGCGGTGGCTGGAATGGGATCGGTGGCCAGCCAGCGTATAGACGTGTTCTAGCTTTAACCGCTCGAAGATCGAAACTGAAAGGCTCTTCTTTTCGACCACACCCGCGAGGGGCATAGCGTCCGCCTTGCCCGGGAAAAAGCCCGCCGCAAGCAACGACGGAATGGCGAATATCCGTGTTTTCATAATGGTGAAATCCCCCGAAATCCCTCGTCGTGTTTATACCATTCAAAAAAGCCGCCACAAGCATCGCGCGAACCACAGCCCTCGCAAGACCCTAGATATTTACGCTTCCAATCGGAAATGGTGGAGGGCGCGAGATGACGATACGGCTGCGGCACAGAACAAAGCGGAAAATTATAGAGGGCAGCTTCGATGCCGCGTGCGCAAACCGTGTTGATGGCAGACTTGAGAGCGCTGAAGTCGGACGACGTGTCCATGAAGCTAGACGCCCAGTTCATTCGGCCGTAGCCGATGCGTTCCATCTGCATCAAAGCCCACACCGAGATGAACGGCAGGCGATTGCAGATGTAGTTCGCCAATGCTGGTAGCTCCGAGAAATTCTGGCGCATCACTACGGTGCGCAGTTCCACCGAGGCCCCAGCCAGCATGAGATTCGAGAGCGAACACTGTAGGCGCTCGAAGGCACCCGGTTTCCCGACGATCTCATCGTGAATCTCGGGCGATCTGGCATAAAGCGGGATACCCCACAGCACGCGTTCGACGCCGATGCCCCTTAGACGTCCCGCGTCGGCCTCCTCGAAGTGTTGTCCGTTGGTGAGGATATGAAAGCGGACATCTGGCCGTGCGGCCGCCGCCACCTCCAGGAACGAGAACATCTTTTCCCTATGCAGCATCGGCTCGCCGCCGGAGAGACCGATGTAAGCACGGTCTGGCGCTAGTTCGACGGCTTTGAGAAACTGCGGGAAGAGATCGGCATGGTGCTTCTTCGGCGGTTGTGAACACATCACACAGAGCTGGTCACACTGCTCGGTGACAAGGAAGGTATTGTGTGGCGAGGCCGCTCTGACGAGGCGGTGCGCGCTGCCCTGTCCAGGCAGAACCATGATGACATCGCCGTCAAGGTCCATGCCATCCGGCGCATGGACAACCAACGAAAACCCATTGTAGTCAAACTCGAAACGACCGGCTTCTCGGTCTACGAGGATGGCATCGTCCTCGCTTGAGGCCGCATCATAGCGAAGCCGTAAGACAAACGGTTCAACGGCTGGGAACGGTTCGATCTTGAGCCGGAGATCGATCATGCGTGGACTTTGGCGATAGCAGGGTCGTACTCCGGCATTCCAGCCCAGATGGCGACAGATTTGCGGACCTTGGGGTCTTCGGAATAGATCAGTTCGAAAACCTTGTCGAAGAGATGAGTATGTCGTCGGCAGAAGTCGGTATCGTGTTTGGGCATGTCGATGCGACCATAACGGGATAAGTCGTCGATCAGGTCGACGCCGCAGAACGGCTGATAGCTGCAGTGGACACAATCCGGGTGGAGATTGTTCGTCGCCTCGGCATTCAGCGCGTCAACCGTCACCGAAGAAAAACCGGTACGAACGTTTCCCATGGATAGATCGATGCGGCCGATCCTCGTGACCATACGAGCCTCGTCGGTCGGGTAGAATACGCCGTCGTGGTCAATCACAAGGTAGCTTTGGCCAAGCACGTTCGGATTTCTCAGATCGGTGTGTCCGTTGTGGCCCGATCGCAGCACGCGCCTCAGACAGTGGACGAAATAGTACTCTTCCACGGGTTCGTTTGCTGTCCAGTTGTAGTCGATCATCGCATCGATAAATTCAGCATGGTAGGCATTCCATCTCACAGCACTGTCCAAAGCCTGGAACTGCTTACGGGCGAACCCTTGGTAATTGACGGGACGAAGGTAAATCGAGCGCATTTCAAAGCTCGTGAAGCTCTCGATGACCGAACGCGGGTCGGGCAGGTTCCTAACGTCGAGTGTCGGCAACGCTGACACTTTCGAGGGGCCGAGAATATCGATAGCCCGACGCAGATTGCCAAAGAATTCCGCCGTGCGCTCGGCCGTTATTGTTCTTTGTCGTTGATGCACTGATGCGTTCGCATCCAGAGAGGTGCTGACATAAGTATCGTTGGCAGAAAGGAAAGCCCACTCTCGGGTGCCCAACTGATGCAGGTTTGTGCATACGACGAACTCAACTTCGTCAAAGCGCTCGCGGCAGAACTCCCTCACCCTTTCCAACAAATCGATCCGAAGAAGCGGTTCGCCGCCTTGGAACTCGACCTTCATTCTCGTCGTCTTGAGGCTGTCGAGGAACTTCAGGGTCGCTTGGAGCGTGGTTTCGTCCCAGTCGAACCCCGGCGTGTTCTCGTTCACTCTCGACACCTGGCAGTAACCGCAAGACAGATTGCAGCGCAGCGTCGGTACGAAGATAACATAATCGAGGTCGCCAGGCGCGTAGAGACGCTTCGCCCATCGATACATAAATGCATTAAAGGAATAGTCGGCGACTTGACGATAGACGTGACCATTCTCCTCAAGGAAGGAGAAGTCATCGTCGGTGAGCATGTCTTTCGCGTAGCGGGTCAGGAAGGTTTCGTCAGACCGAAAGAACCCCCCGGCATCGTCCGCGAACAGGAAGGTACCGTCATCCCATTGCCGGAACTTGAGCGGGAAGACATTCATCGGCCCATCACTCCTCTGACAATGGCTTCGCGAACCGCGAATGTATCGGCATAGATTTTCTGTCGATAAAGGACAAAGTTGAAGTCACGGACGGCGGCGTCGATGTCACCTCCCTCCGAGACCGCAATAGAGAGTGGCGGTCCGCGCTCGACCGACGAACCAGGATACAGATAGGCGAACCTCGCGATCGCGACTTCGAGGTAAGGCAGGAACCCGTCATCGACGTGAACCTCCCGGAAAAGCAATGTACCGGCCCCCTCACCTGCGTCTCCTGCCGCCGCACCCTCGGCATCCGTGTTCACAGGTTGTCCTCAATTGGTTTGTAGCAGGCTTCCAGATTGCCAACGGCATCCTTTGACAAGGACTTCCAATCAGACCCCGAGAATTCAAAGCGCTCTACGTAGCATTTATCGTCGTCGTAAGATGCCCACTGGGCAGTCAGGAGCCTGCTCGACAGGCGATATTTCAACGCGAGATACATGTTCTCCTCACCACCGCGCGGAAAGTTGAATGCCTGCCCTGTGCGGTTGCTCGCAACGACGACGAACGAACAGCCCGATCCACAGCCGATCTGGATTACAGAGTACTCCCCTGCAAAACTCGGTCCTGCCTTCATTCCGTTTTTGATCCTGGTCCGGAACGTTTTGAACATAACGTCCCTTCCTCTGAAATCCGGATAGGTGGTGACGCCCGTGTAGATGTCCGAGACGTCGTAACCGTTGTCGGCTTTCTTGCTGAACTCCACCGTTTTTGCGGAAGCCGCTCCCCATGAGATCGGCGCGTATCCAGCGTCGAATGTCTTGTTCGCTCCCCATATCGTGTCTGCGTACTCCCGATCCGCAAGTATGAGCGATGTAAGCTTGGCACGCTGGCCGACGATATCAGCAAGCTTCGAACTTCCGTTCGTGGCCTGCAGAGCTGCCATTTCAGCTGGCGGGATACTGGTGACGAACGTGGCAATCTCGTTGCGGCCGGCGATTTCGTAGGAGTTGAGCAGAGCCAGAGTACCGTCATCCATAATCGTAACGGCTGGTCGCTCCCCGAATATCAGGCCATTGTGCCCGAACTTGGCACGCACGTCATCGAGTGTCGTTTCGCCAAACTTGAAACCCTCGAAATCGGAATAGGCTCCCGCGCCTTGGCCGCCCCAGTCGGTTTCCGCGTAGACGATCTTTCCGCTCGAACGCAGGAAGGTCGCCGAAAGCGAGTTTCCGCCTGGAAGCGCGAACTTGACAGCCGTATGGGGACCGAGGGCCTGCGACGAACTCGGCGCGACACCAAGCTGATTCAGAGCCGATTTATCGCTACCGATATTGACGCCCGAAAGTGATTGGGCTCGGGCATGAGACAGTTGTATCAGCGCAAGGGTGACGGCGACCATCATGCATCTCGAAAATGCGGCCGTTCGACCGCACGAACTAGCGCTGTCCACAATTCTACCCCTAAGCATCTCCGGTATTCACCCCACTCACATCCCTCAGCGCGATATATATCCGGTTGCAAAACGGTTGGGTAGCCAGTCAACCACCACGATAATTGGAAACAAGCGGTTCGTTTGAAAGCGCTAGGGGGAAAGAAGCTCGATGTAACCGTCGAAGCGCTAGCTGTACCCCGTCACCCGCGCGTCCGTGAAAGCTGTGATGTTTCGGTAGGGTACTTGAGAACAGGGTAATTCCCCCCTGCCATTTTGATTGATCCGTTAACGAGACGAAGCTGAAACCCACCGGGAGGCAGCCGACTTCTGCCGGCTCCTAGCGACGTCACATCAAACAAAACCAGCGACATTCAATGACATCTTTCCGATCGACACTTCCAGCGTCTCCGCGCGACTCCGGCGGCACCACCGAACTAAAACGGACTGCACTTTATGCCAGATATTCAACAGATCAGCAGAACCCAGCATCGATCGAGACGCAAATCGATCTGGGCAAAGAATTCGCAGCGAAACAAGGATGGTCTCTCCTGGATATCTTCATTGACGCGGGGATAAGTGGCGCAAGCTACGAGACCCGCCCGGGACTTCAATCTGCCCTCTCCGGCGCGCGACGCGGAGCGTACGACATCCTTCTTTGTCTCACGCTCGACAGGCTTTCCAGAGACCTGGAACACAGCGCGCGTATACTCAAGCTCCTACAGTTTCATGACATTGCCCTCTGGACCGTCCATGGCGGTAGCGCTGTGTCATCGATGGAACTCGGTCTCCGAGCCGTGCTCAGCCAGGAAGTGCTTGAGCAGGTGCGGTACCGTACACGAGAAGGCATGAAATCTGTCGCGAAGAACGGGCGGGTACCCGGTGGACTTTGCTACGGATATCGAGTTCGGAGGGAATACGATGAGACTGGAAGTCCAGTCCGCGGCTTGCGTTCGATCGACGAGGAAGAAGCGAAGACCATCGTTTGGATATTCCAACGGTTCGTTGATGGCGCAAGTCCCAACGAAATAGCAGCCGAGCTCAACCATCTCGGTACCCCGGGTCCGCGTGGCAACATTTGGCAGGCAACAGCGATCCGCGGCCACCGAAACAGGGGAACTGGAATCTTGAACAACGAGATGTACGTCGGCAGGATCATCTTCAATCGGCAGGCCTATCGCAAAAACCCGTCAACTGAACGACGAGTATCGCGTATCAACGACTCGGAGAGCCTGATCGTTGGAGAGGTTCCTGCTCTTCGGATTGTCACCGACGATCTCTGGCAACGTGCGAAGAACCGTCAGCGCAAACTGTCGAAACCCAAGACTGCTGCTGCACGCTGAACTCGGTTTGTATGCCATCCGTTCTTTCCGTGTGAAAGCAGTGTGGAAATATCAATTTCCCCGGCCATTGCTGAGCTCGGCGTTGGGCAATGGCCGGGTGGTGATCGCAACACGGCAGTGGACGTCGTGGAGAAGTTCTGCGCCGAGGGTAATCTCCCCCTGCCTTTTGGGCTCACCTGTTAACGTAAAGTATACCAAATACAACCGTGAGGTTCCCCTCCCGGCTCATGAAGACGCCACACAACCTTCAAAATTTCAGCGGCATTCATGAGCAGCATTCTAACAAATATCTCTGCAATGGCAGCCCTGCGCACGCTGCGCGACATCTCCGGGCAGCTCGGCGTCGAACAGCAACGGATATCCTCAGGGTTGAGGGTGAAGACCGCCGCCGACAACGCTGCCTACTGGTCAATTTCGACGACGATGCGTTCGGACGTAAAGGCGATGGGTGCCATCACCGACAGTATCGGGCTGGCGATGGGGATCGTGGACACCGCCTATTCGGCAATGGAGACGGTAAGGCAATCATTCGTCGAAATCAGGAACCTCGCGATCACTGCGAGCGACATGCCGCAACCGGGCATGCGCGACATCGTAAAGCCCACCTTCAGTCTCGACCCTGAATACGCTAAGTCGGACGTTTACAAGATCGATGTGCAGATACAGCAACTTCAGGACCAGGCCAGGGATGCGATGTTGTCGGCCTCCTTCGCCGGGGTGAACATGGTCTACCACGACAAGACCGAGCCCGTGAAAGCCAGTCAGCAGGTCTTCTCGTTCGTCATCGGATACGCCGACAGCAAGGTGCAGACGATGGATGTCAGTGCCATGGACACCCTCCTGCTGAATGACGGTTTCGGGGTTTATCCGACCAGTTATCCAGGCCAGTACAATCCTGAAAAGACGCTGTTCGACGGCGGCGAGATCATCGACGCACCGGGTACGTTCACGCCCGCTTCCGTCTACTGGTACAACATCCCGCTATCCAACCCGGTCACGGGAGACCCAGAGGCCTATCCGGTAAACCCGACGTACATCCTCCAATCCATCGAGAACCACGTAGTAAGACAAGGCGCGGACCGGGAGGGGCTTTACAGCAATCTGGTAGCGACCATCGACAGGAAGATCGAGCAGCTTACATCGAAGATGGCTTATGTCGGTGCGGTACAGTCGGCGCTCGGCACCTACGACGAACTAAACAAGAAGGCCATCGAAACGGCGACGAAGGGCATTGGGCGGCTGGTGGATGCAGACATGGACACGGCAGTCAAGTTGAAGGCTCTCGAAACCCAACAGCAGCTGGCGATCCAAGGCCTGCAGATCGCGAATAGTCAGCCCGAAATCATCCTCAGGTTGTTTCAGTGACCAATTTGAGTGAACAATTTCGCGACATCCCAACCTATCGCATTTTACAGAATTCCTTGTCCGTCCGTAAGTCCCGCCTGGATATGAAACACCAACGCAGAATGATGTGCGTATTCAGGCGCGAGCGCTTCGATCAACACGGCCGCCAAGTACCTCGCAAGGGAAGAGGAATTATGAGAATTGCAATGCATCCTTTCGAGACAGAGAGGCAGATTTCGGCTGATCAGTATGACAAGGAATTTCTGCGGAGAACTACCGAGCCGGGTGACCTGCGTTTGCGACCGAAGGCTATTTGCGAAGTCTGCAACACTCGCCTTACTTTTATCCAAGGGAATGATTCCCACGTTTCATACTTTAAACACGACGCAGGTGTCTTTTGTCCGACGAAGGAACCTGCCGGTCGGCCCTACCTCGCATTGACCCCGATCAATCCCGATCCGGAAGCGGCACGCATCATGCGAACGGCCTTTCGTCAAAATTGGATGTGGCACTATGATCGCGTGTCACACATGGTTCCCTTACTATCCGCTGACGAGTTCCTCGCGCTGGTCCAGTTCGCTACAGAACGCAATGCTTGGGCATATCGTGGACTCGAAGAGCGAATGATTCCGCGCTTGCTTGTGCTGATGGCTGATTTTGCGCCGTGGACATCGTTCCCAAAAAATAAAAGAGAGTTTTGGTTCCATTTCTTTTTCGAAAGCAGCGTTGGGAGCCTGGACGAACTCTGGATACGTCCTGATCCGAACGCCGCCTTGTTTCGCGCTTCGTATGTCGCACCCGCTAGCCGGCGCGGGAACCCAAAATATGACGACCTGGTCAAGCGTGTACAAATGGACGATCTACCTGCCGCCACAAACAATCCTATACGTCGTGAAATACCTGATTTTGTGACCCTGAAGATCACCGAATGGTTTCGGAAGCGACATTTCGACGAATAGCGGTGCAGATGTTTGAAACTGCGCTCGGAATGTCGTCGCGATGTAGCAATACACCATGACAGATGGTCGCAATTTGTGCGTCGGCTATCATTCTTGCCACCTGTTCAATTTCCCTCAATTGAACAGGTGCATTGTCGACAATTGCGAAATTTATGCCGCTTGTGTCGGACGGGCAAACTACCTCACCCCAGGCTGCGATTAGTGAACGATGGGATTCTTCAACAGCGAAAGCGCGGTGCAGAAAGGCTGATATTTTGGTTGGATCGCCAGAACAACTTTCGAAGTTGAACTCTCCTTCGCGGAGTCCGCTACCAAGCGATCTGCCCTCGGCAAAAATCATCATACTCAACTCCCACGGTATCGAGGTCTCGGCCGGCCCGATTGATTCTCTAATTCAGCATGAATTGACGGGGTGCCGGCTGCAATCGAGGTGACGATAAACTTGGCGGAGTGACCCGCACCCACCGGACGCTGACGCTACTTCATGGAACTCGACACGGCCCGTGGTGGCACCTTAGACGAGCTGCGGCAATGCGACGTCGGAGCGTCCGTGGATGGACTTGGTACTGAACGGCAAGATCGGCTTCACTTTGCCCTCCGTTTTGGATCGCACGGAAAGCTTCCTCGCATTGGTCGTCGGTTAGCGAGGGACGCCTTCCATGACGCTGGCCTCGTGCGCGAGCCGCCGCGATACCCGCCGTCGTGCGTTCGCTAATAAGGGCCCTCTCGAATTCAGAGATAGCCGCGAGGATATGGAAGACCAGCCGCCCTCCGGCTGAATTGGTGTCGATACCTTCGCTCAGCGATTGGAATTCGACACGACGATTATGCAGTTTGCCGACGATCTTGATGAGATGACTGATGGAACGACCAAGGCGGTCTAGCTTCCACACCACGAGCGTGTCACCAGCCTTTAGCGACCGGAGCGCCTTCGCCAGGCCCGGACGCTTGGTGTCCGCACCCGATAGACCGTTATCCTCGAAGATTTGGTCGCAGCGTGCGGAAAGCAACGCATCTCTCTGTAAATCAAGACGCTGATCCGGTGTAGAGACCCTGGCATAGCCCACGCGCGCCATTTGATAACACTCCGCCTTCTTACATTCGAGCCGTTGGCTTGACAGAAAGGGACGTTTTTTCGGGTCAGGCATTCGGGGTCGCTATTTCTAAGATTATGGATTGATGACAAGAACTTACGCATGAGACAAAAATTCGCTTTGGCGTGGTGACAAAAACGTCCGTTTCCGTCCGATGTGACGACCGACGGTCGAGACTGCCGCTACAGGGCCGATTTCCGTTGAGATCGCAGTTCCGGTTCAGCGAACTTGCGCGGGTGATCACCGACGCTTGGGTAAACAACGCTGGAAATCCTGTTTCCGCGGACAAGGTCTATAGATCGGTTGAGAAGATGCTCAGGATCAACATGGTTCTGGCAGCGGTGGACATGCGCCCAGAATCACCCTGGGATTGGCGCATAGAATTCATTCGAAGCTACGAAATACCGACGACCTTGCTTGATGCCCGTCGTTTGCAGCAGAACCGACACCTCTCTGAGTTCCTGGAAAGACCGTATATCGAACGGCACGTCATCGAAGTCTGCAAAAAGACGGCGGATACCGGGCGACCGAATTTTGGCAAAATCGACGGCAAAATCCATGATATCAAAGTCGCGGCCGATTGGCTTCTTCTACCGGATACATCCGGACAGGGACGCTGGTGCATAGCCCTGCTGGAAATCCATTCGATCTCAAATCCTGGGCGAAGCACTCGTTTTGATGACGTCGATCTTTCGATCTTGCAGCTGTTGAGAGAAGGGCTATCAGCTCGCGAGATTGGAATTGCCATCCAGAAATCGGCACGAACAGTCGAACATCGAATTGAGAAAATGAAAGCGCGGACAGGCGTCAATGCGATCGTACGATTGCTGACCACGGCGTCGTAGCAAGCAAGACCTCGCTAATTTGCGAAGACTTGCTTGCTTTGAAGATGCCCGTATTAGAGTTCTGGAGTAGGTGCCGCACCCGTGGCGTTCTTTGCCTTGGCCCCATCAATCCGTTTCCTGGCGTCTTGATTATCAGCTTCGAAATCATGGACAAGGTCGAGGTGGTTCATCATCGCCATGTCGAGTTCGTTGGCGAGGCCTGTCTGGTCACCTCGAACCGTGAGTTCGATATAGAGGCCACAAAATTCTGCGCTCTTTTCGGCTTTGCCTGCCGTGTGGTCATCAAGCCCCACAGGGAAATCCGATGTCCCGATGCATCCAAGTGAAGACTCGAGTTTAGCGGCCGGGGCATCTACGGCGCTGAATTTCCATGCCGCCCAAGCGCCGGTGTCACTTTTGTCTGAGATCGACGGTTCGCCGTATTTCTGCACGGCCGCAGCGTAGATCGACTCTGTCGTGGGTCGTTGCGAAGGCCTGAATTTCAGCTCTCGACGCACCGCGAACAGCTGGTTGCCGCTTCCGAGACCAGTGAATGCGAACTGCATGCGCTCGTGCTCCATGTCATCCGGGTTGGCGATATCGTTATAGAGCGTCCGGCCGTTCGCAACCCATTCGGAGCCTTCTGGGAGCTTCCATTTCGAGAACATGAACTGCCCTTGGGGACGAAGCTCCTGATATCTGGCGACGACCTGATCGGCGTTCATGCCCAGTTTCATGCCGTTAATGTCGAATTCCGCAGCTCCAGCACCCGAGACGAATAACGAGTTGATTAGGACAGCCGAGATAATCTGGTTTCGCATTGATGAACCCCAAAAAGCTATGTGCCTTCAACAAAGAAGGCGTGATCATCGCCGCCCGACTTAGACGATACCGACTGTCAGGCGCGCTGAACGGTGACGTGGACCGCCCCGCTCCCGCAAACTCTGATAATCAGTTTAGGTTTTCGGGAATTTTTGAGGGGGAGATTACCCTCTTCTCTGCTTGATTGAGACGCTGCAGCCGATTGCCAACGAAGCATCGCTCGTTGCCCCGCGAGATTGCAGGCAATGACTTAGGTGTGATTTCCAACGACGATCATCGGCCGTCTCAGCACCTGTGGAACACCACCAATTTGTCGCTCAAACGCCGCGACGCGCGTTCAAACGAATCTGTTAATGCTTCCTGTTTCTGCGTCCACCATGCCTTCAACGGCGCTGGTGTCGCTCATCGCCTCATTTCAGGAGATCGACGTGTTCCCCATTACCCCCACCCTCGCGGACATCGACGAGCGCGGTCTCTTCATCGTCCAAGACGATCGGCTGATGGAAACTGTGCTGCCGCTGTACAGCTTCCATAAAAATGCGCTGCAAGAGCGGCCGCGCGGACATGGGACGACATTTAGGATCGACCCATGGTCGAGATGCGCTACGGCTTACCATGTGATCGAGGATATTGTTGCGCTCGACAACGACAATAATATCGGGATTCACCCGGAGAGAAGGCTTGTGACACTCGAACTTCCTCTTTCATACGGCGTAACGCAGGTGCCGTCTGCGGCTTGGCAACCCCTTTCCGGCCTCTACTCGATCGTCGGTATGGAGAGGCGGCCGCTTCAACTGCCCCAGACGAGGAACGCCTGCGAACTCGCCGTCATGCGCCTGAGGCCTGGCGGACAGATTACTAACAAGGCTCCTTACCTCCCGGTGAAACTGAATGACTGGTTCCCAAAAGTCGGGGATCAAGTCATGGCTTTTGGATTTGCGGACCTCGACGAGGACGCGTTGAAGGAGGGAGACGAACGTCCTATCGAACAGCGTCTCTACGGCTCGTCAGGAAAGATAGTGCAGGTCGAGAGGGCGGACGGAGCCTCGGGAAGACCATGGCCCAAAATTTGGGTCGAGGCGACGTGGCCCAGAGGAATGAGCGGCGGACCGGTATTCAACGAAGATGGCCATGTGATCGGGTTGGTGAGCAGTGGTATGGAGGGGGACACTGTGTCCTGCGCCACATTCTTTTCTGGATGGGACATCCCATCGCGGATTTTTGGATCGCTCGACCCAATAAACCCTGGGCGCTTTATTGCAATAGGAGTTTTCGACGAGGAGAAAGAGCTGGTCGCCGTTAGTCAGGATGTAGAAGAGGCAAAGGCGTTTGCAGCTTCAAGGGGCCTCGAGATGGGCTACATTTCGTTTGAACCGAAATCACAGGAATGGATGTCGTATAACATGAACGGCTAACTAATCCAAGGTTGTAGGTCATCAACTGGAGCGTTCAGCTTATGCTGGCAAAATGCACCCGCGCTTGCGTTATCCTAGATTTCGACCACGAGCTGCGGGTCAAAACCAGTCCGTTCCCCCGGATATCCACGTGGGTTAGCGACCACCCTGGTCCTGCCGATTTGGTAATCGAAGCCATGATGAACGTGACCATGCACCCACAACGTAGGTCGCCCTTCAAGGATCAGTTCCTCCAGATCGCTGGCGTAGCAGGCAGACAGCGGATCGCCCTGGAACTCGGGCGGAATTGATCTGGGCGACGGAGCGTGGTGGCTTAGGACGACCGTCTTCGAGGCCGTAGCGATCTCCAGCGCGGATTTGAGAAACGCCCTCGATTCTTGATGCTTTCGATAGGCGTGGATCGGCTTGAACTTGCGATAGGGAAGCTTGGAAAACTTGATCTTCTTGTAATCGTTCATCCCGCTCTGGGCGGCCGCCATGGCCAGTTCAGGATCGCCGCCATTGAGGCGGAAGTCGGTCCACAGGGTTGCGCCAACAAACCTGATGCCGCCGATGTTCACCATCTCGTCTTCGAGAAAGTGGATGTTGGGATAGCTGCCACGCAGCAACCGCGCATCGCGGATGCTCTCCTGCGCGGCGGCTCGATAATATTCATGGTTCCCCGCGACGAACACTACAGGCATCGAGGAAGGGATATTGGCCGCCAACCATTCGATGCTCGGGACGATGCCGCGAGTCAAAATATCACCCACGCACACCAGAACATCCGCCCCCGCAGGCGGCGAATGAACGAACGGTTGGCCGAATTCGCAATGCAGATCGGAGATGACCCAAAGTTTCATGGTTTAATCGCCTCCTGAAACCGCTTTATTTCGACGCACATATTCTGCCTTGCCGGATTTGCACGCAGAGCCCAAGGTGCTCCTGACCCAATTTGAGGAGGCAGAAATGGCACGGTCCTCACGCCGTAAACCAAAGTCCGCAAAGGAACCCTCGCTCGGTTCAGCGTTGGACGAGATCGGCTTTAAGCCGCTCGGTCTCCGGCTCAAAATCAAGGCTGGCATCGATCAGGTAAAACTCCGTAAGCCCGTATCCGATAACGTCTCGGGAGAGCGGCGTTAGAAGGTTGAAGGAAATTTAATGAGCGGCTCCGCTCCTCTCTCGAGCGAGGAACGGAGCCTGACCGCTAGCCGTCACGTCCTGACGGATACGGATTCATGTTCCCCGACGTCACGCCGACGAGCGCCCGAACATCCTCGCCGACGACATGGCCCTTCTCGACCAGCGCTTCGGTAAGTTGATCCAGCGCCCGGCGGCGCTCAGAAAGAAGCGCCACCGCCCGCTCCAATTGCGTCTTCAGCCGCGCGTTGACGAGACTGCGCAGGTCCGGGTCACGATCGCGGAGATATTCGAGAGGGCGACTCCCCGTACCAAGTTCGACGGACAACACCTCGCCGAACCCGAAGTGACGTTCCAGCCTCGTCGCGATATCGCTTGCCACAACCAGGTCCGAGGACGGCGCGCCCCCTGCTCCATCGGAATGGCACCCGTAGACCACCATCTCGGCTGCGACGCCACCCAGGAGCATGGCGATCCTGTCGTCGTAGTAGCTGACCGTCTTCACTCGACCGACCTCGGGTTCGAAGACGGTCATTCCGACCGACTGAGCGCCGACCCCGACGGCCGCATCCCGATCGATGTGAACGTGCTTGAGCACGTCGCACGCAAGGAGGACCGCGACGATGGCATGGCCAGATTCATGGACCGCGGTGTGGCGCAGCTCGCTTACGCTCAGGACATATCGTGCGGGCATGACCTCGAGGAGGAGGTCTTCAGACAAGGCGACCTTCCGTCGCCTCGAAAGTCGCCTGGCGTCGCGAGCAAGTTTTTCGAGGTCAGCGCCAGACCACCCCCTCGTGGCGTGGATGAAACGGGCGAGGTCGGCGTCTAACGCCTGTTCACGCACATGGTGCCGCAGGATCGCAACCCTGGCGGCGGCGTCCGGCAACGCGATTTCGATCAACGTCTCAAGACGTCCCGGTCGAAGCAAGGCGCGATCAATGGTAGACGGGTTGTTCGTCGCACCGATGACAACTACGCCTTCGCGCCCCTCGGATGGGTCAAGGCATTCCAAAAGGCCATTGATCACTTGACGTCGATAGTCGCGATGATCAGCGTCTCCTGCGGACTCACGGTCACCGAACGAATCGAACTCGTCGACGAACAAGATGCACGGCGACTGCTTCGCCGCTTGCGCAAAGGCTGCGCGCATGGCCTTGAGGTAGTCGCCCAGATGGCCTGCCGCCTGCCAACGAGCGGCGGAGGCAACAACCAGGTCCGCCTCGCAGGAGTTCGCCAGTGCCTGGGCATACGTCGTCTTTCCGCAACCGGGCGGACCATGCAGCAGTGCGCCTCGATCGACGTCTTCCCACACAATCTCCCCAGCCTTCCACGCGCGCAAGTCCGCGGCAAGCTGAAGGCCCCAGGTTTTCGCGGCACCATAGCCAGCCATCTCTTCGAGACGTGGCCCCTCGGATTTCACTGGTGCGGGCGTGGACTTCTCGGCCTCGACGATCGATTTCTTCAGTTGGCGGACCGCGCTCAGCAACGGTCTCGTGCCACGGACGGTTGCCGCGATGGCGTCAAGCGAGAACCCCGTCAACAACGATGCAATTTCCGGCGTCATACCCCGCACTTTGGCCACCCGAGATGCCGCCAAGTAATGATCGGCCGAGGGCGGAGCAAGTTCCGCAACTACATCGGCGGCCGCCTTGAGCTCGACGGGAATGTTGTCCATCCGCTCCGTGATGAGGACGATCTGCCGACCGTAACGAAAGCGGTCGTAAATTACCCTAACGTCGGTCGGGCCGTCGGGAATCGTCATGACGATGGCCGTCTCGTTGCCATCCTCGTCCAAAGGAACAGGGTCACGGATTAGCGACGAGGCAGCGCGGCGATAATAATCGCTCGTTCCCTCGGCGACATGCAGGATCGCGATGAAGGCAATGTTCTGACGGCGCAGAAAAGGTCTGAGGACACTTTGAACAGCGCAGCGGGCCGCCGCGACAGCAAGGCTCGGCGGGGACTGGCGTCTGAACAGCGTGTAGGAACTGGAAGACATCTGAGGGCTCTTTCGTGATCTGGGCATAGGGCAGCGACTTCCGTTCACTGCGTTATGCGCCTGACCACCGTTTCCGGCCCTAACGGGGCGTCGTCCAGGTCGACTTCGAGATAGCGATTGAGGATCATGGCAGCGAGGCCAGCGACGGGCCTCGTTTCCTGGAATGCGTTCAGACATTCGGCGATGGGCATCGATCCATGTTCGTCGAGAGCGCCCAGCAGGCGCAGGCGGTCGCCGAGCGGAACAGTGTAGTTGCCATACCGCAGAAGGTCCTTGGCGTTCCTTAGGCGAAAACCGCCGTAGACATCCTCGCGAGACAGGTGGCGGTATTCTGCCCCGCGTAGCCGCGCAGCTTCTTCGAAGGTGGCGACATCACGCGGAAGCTCGCGATCGTGAGCATCGAGGAGAACCACATGCCCGTCGTCATGGATGACCTCGAAATCGACCGTATGTGACAGGTCGCTAAACGCGGTCGGCATGCACCGCCACGAGACCACCGTGGGGTCGACGTCGAGCAGACACCCGACGTCCCGGGCCGCCTGCGAGCGGAAGAGCCTGCCTTCGTGGCACCGCATGGTCGCCGATGGATAGAAAATGCGGATCGATGTGGAATTAACGGCCGCCTCAATCGACCCCGACTGCCTGCCAGTACCCATGACAACCTCATACGCAAACATGGTTGTTCGTCGCCGCGGTCATCGCGACGGAAGATCAACGTATTCGTATGAGCCGGCTCGTTGTCATCATGGACAGAACAAATAAAGAACATTATCGAATAGTCAACTGGGCCCAGGCGAAAAATCGTGCTCCTGCAGTGATTTAGCTTGACCGCTCTGCCGTGATGTCTCGCTAGACGAAGTGAACGACATCGCCCTTCTAACGCTGATCCACGGTTCCGAGGTTAAGGCCATGGCTGCCCATATCATGGAGGGCCGAACGCGGCAGAACGAAGCAAAGCGTGCAGAGACGCAACGCCTCGTCGTCACGCGGCCCGACAATCTCCAAAACGTTCACTCCACCGCCTCCCCTGAGCGCAGACCAAATGCCTTTTGGAACGCACTCGCCCGCTCGCTGAGAAACATGTCACGTACGAGCCCCCCGTTGCCTTCGGCATACGAGGCGGCCGCATTCGGAAGCTCAACCTTCGCCATACGTACGTCATCGAGGTCGATCTGCCTATCCTTCGTACCGAGATCGACTCGGACCAGGTTCGGCCGACCTATGATGAGACCAGCTTGCCCGATGACGTTTTTGGATTGCGCTGTCGCTGCCATACGGAACAGTAGAGGAGCCTTGAGGGAAAAGCCCCAGTCGAGCATGCCGCCCGTGAGATGGCGTTCCGCCAGCTTCACGGTCTCATCTCCCGTTCCGATGGAAAGGATACGGATGTTGTCAGAAGCGATGTCGTAGTTCGCCAGGACATCTACAACGGCGAGCATGATCGGATTGTTAGCCCAGATGCCACCGTCGACCATCTTGTATCCGTGGTTCTCCACCGCCGCGAGGTAGGACGGAGCCGCAGCCGTGTGCAGGGCGATGTCCACGATCGAGGCATGCCGATCGCGCTGATAGATCGGATGATGCGGGGTCTTGTAAATGAAGGGTTCCCCATGCTGAGCCTCGTAGCAGGGCACCACCACTCGACAGGTCGCGTCGTTGAGGACCTTGTGGTTGAAGACGCGCAAGAGTTCGTTCTTGAGGTCTTTCGAACGATGCTTCGGCGCGCGGATCGACTTCAGGAAGCGCCACCATCCCGTCAGCCGTTTCGGCGGCGGAAAGATGAACTCGCCCCGTTCCGTGTAGATTTTCGAGACCTCGGCCGCCGACATGCCAGTGGCAAGCCCGAGCGCGATGATGCCGCCCGTCGAAGTGCCGGCCACCATGTCGAAGTAGCTGCCGATGGACGCGCCGTTCAGATAGCGCTTCTCGAGTTCGGCGAGATAAGCCGCGCCGAAGAGACCCCGGATGCCGCCTCCGTCAAGAGACAGGATGCGAAACGGCTTGTCCTTGGGCCAAGGGAGCTTTTCCCTGAAGTCTCGGAAGGTGCCGTCGGAACGCTTGGGAGGAGTGTATGTCATGTCGGGTTCTCCGCGGTAAACATGCGGCCGGACGAAGGAGGGTGACGACCGCCGCCGTCCCAAACACCCGTCATCAGCCAGAATTCATAGCAAGTGAGCCAGTCGATCGCCCATGGGACGGTCGTCTTCGATATCAGCCTCCAGCCGGTCCACTGCGCGCCAGCGGGATCGAAGAGGCAAAGGACCGGATCACGGTCGCGATTGTAGACGTGCGGAAGCGATCCTTCGGCGTTGCCTGGAAGGCGCGTCAACCTTGGTGATATGACGCGTACGCTCGGCCCTTCCAAGACCTGGTCAATCCCATAGGCGACCTCGATAAGATAGGTGCGGTTATGGGGCGTGACGGGACCGAGCCAGACGGCTTGGTCCCTCTTCACGTCGAAGCGGTATCCGAACGACGGCCAGTCCTCGCGCATGGCCGCCGCCTGTTCCTCGATAGTGTGCGGCATGAAGCTCATTCGATCGGGTCTCCGTAGAACCCGTGGCGGGTCGCGGCCACTGGCGAGATGATCTTCGGCGTGGCCAGTGCGGGCGTGGCGGCAACAACGGCGGGGACCAGGAGACCGCCCTTCTTCGTATAGGACTGGGTTGCGCCCTGGATGGAAGACCCCGTAGCCTTGGCCATGCGTCGAATAGAGTCCGTGACGACATAGTCTCCAAACAGCCGCTTCAGGATGCCGGGGATTTCGATCGGGTCTGTCCGCTCTGAACGCAGCGTCTTGATCGCCTCGACAAGCATTCTCAGGTCGGCGGCGAACTCGTTTTGTTGCTGCACGGAATCGGGCCATCGATCCGTGAAGACGTCGTCGTAGTGGGTCGGATTGCGGACGGAGAGCTTCCGATCGAGCGTGCTTGCCGTCTCGATGTCGCGGATTATCAGAGCGCAGAGGTTGAGGAGCGCGTCCGTCAGTGTCTGCCCTGGGGTCGCCGACCGCGCCGCATAGTAGGCGAGAAGCACCGACGGGGCCATGCGTCCCTTCCTGCCAAGCCACTCGTAGCGGATGTTTCGGAACCGCTTGAGAAGCTGGAGGGCGAGCGTCGCCATGTTCTTGACGACGAACGGGGTCTGGTCCGGAACTTCATCGACGTCGGCGTCCGCCTGGACCTGGAGATGGTCTTCCCACTTCCGGCGGAACGCTTCCTGAACCGCCAGTTCCACTGGCGTGCGTGCCTTGTACCATTCCGCGAAGCCGTAGGCGTTCGTGGGGACCTCGTGGTCATCATCGGAACGAGACGGACCCTTCGCGTGCATGATATGACTGCAACGCTCGTCTGTGCCAACATCGCGGAAGCCAGGGCTGATATCGAGGTGCATGCGATCACCGTAAACGAGGGTAACGCATCGGGTCTGCCTGATCACTTCCTGAACGGGGTAGTCTGCAAGGGCGTCTTCGAGCGCCTTCAAGACCTCGAGGGGTCCCAGACGTCGATAGCGTGCCGAAAGCTGGGCGATGATGTCGATATCGTATTCGTCGTCAGTGCCGCGGGTGGAAATCGTCGCGTCGATCGCCATCGATCCCTGCGGATAGAAGTGTTCGATGCCGTCGGCAAAAAAGGCGGATGCCTCCAGGTGACGCCGCGTCGCGGCATAGCGGCCGTCCGCCTTGGCGTGGAGCGAGGGCGGCAGTTGCACCGTGAACGCGATCTCGGCGAGATAACGGTCCGTGGGGTCGAGGAACGGGTTGATCCCGGTGGGCCTCATGAAGTTCATTGCTACTTCTCCTATATCGAGGCTTCCCGCCTCCCAGATTGGTCTTCGACGCCCTCCCCTTCGTCGTATAAATGCTCGGATCGAAGCTCCTACAGGCGGGCCTCGATCCACTTCCAGTCGTCCTTGTTCAAAAGGCCCTGGCAGTCCTTGGTAACCTTGGTCACCAGAAGTCGGTCGTTGGCGTCCAAGTGCTTCTTGATCCGATCGACGATGGCGTCGGCACCGATACCTGTATCGACGAGCCAATGGGAATCGAGACACTTGAACCACTCCCCGATCTGCTTGATGGCCTCGTAAAGCCCAGAGTAGTCCTGACCCTTCTTCTTGAGGTCGTAGTTGATAGCGTAAATCACGTCTTTCACTCCTGTTTGCGCTGGGCCATAATTCAAGACATCGACCCGTCCTGACACTGTGTGCGCCTGGAACGGGAGGACCCGGACATCGGAAAAATAAAAATTTAACGATGTCCGGATTGGCGGTTTTCGCGCGCATACGTGGATGATGAACAGGAGCGGCCGGCAGCGTGACGAAAGCCATACCGAAAGACGTCCGAGACCTCGACGAGGTCAGGGAGCGGATCGACGGGCTTACGGGCGTCGAAGCCCTGAAGCTCGAGCAGATCGCACGGCGCTTTGTCGCGTCGTGCGATGCGCCAGACCTCCTGCAGGAAGCGTTCTCGCGAATTCTCGAAGGAGGCCGGAATTGGCCTTCGGATATCGAGTTCCTGCCGTTCATGGCTCAGGTCATGCGCAGTATCGCGTCGACGGAGCGACGCAAAACCGATAGCCGTCCTGAACTTCGTGTCGTTCCCCATCACGGCGAACAGCTGACGTTCGATACCGTCGCCGACCCGAACGGCACTCCCGAAGACATCGTCGGAGAGTGGGACGAACTCGCGGCGGCCAGGGAATTGTTCGCGGGTGACGATACGGCCACGACCTATATCGACGCCATCGTCGCCGGATTTCGTCGGCAGGAGATCATGGAGCTTTGCGATCTCGATGCCAACGGTTATGAGACGGTCACCAGGCGGATAAAGCGGAGGCTCGAGAAGCGCTCCCTAAAGGATGTACACAATGCCTGACAGAGATGACGTCGCGCGCAAGCTGGCTCTCGCCGATATCCTTGTCGAGGATATCCTGAATATGTCCGATAGTGAGGTGCTCGCGGAAGCCAAGGATGATGGCATTTCCCCTGACGAGGCGCTCGCCCGTGTAAAAGGCCGGTTCAAAGCAGCAGAGACAAACTTGTCGAAAGCGAAGTTAAAGGCCGCGCGGGCTGCTGTCGACAACGATCGGCAGCGTGCGAACGTGGTCCGGCTGGAGACCAAGGACATCGAACGATACCGAAAGGCGATACGTCATGGCGACGGGCTCACGCTAGCGGCGCGTAACGGCACCCACATGTCGACGAATGACGAGTTGAATCTTATTGAAGACATGATCGAGCTTGGCATCGACATCGACGATAAAGAGTGACGATGTTAGTTACGGACAAGGTTATCGACGAACTTGGAATTACGGAGCCGCATGAGATCGATATCGAGGCGATCGCGTGGCATCTCGGGGTCAAAATCAAATACTGCCAGGTCGATGGATGCGAAGCCTGCATTCTCGGCGGCAAAGACAAAGCGATTATCAGGGTATCCGACAAGGTCCGTCGCCAACGGCAGAGATTCTCGATCGGACACGAATTGGGGCATTGGTGCCATCACCGAAGGCGGGCGCTCTACTGCAAGCCCGAGGATATCGGTTCGCTGGCCGCAGGCAAACCAACAGCCAAGAGAAGCGAGGAGAAAGTTGCGGACACTTACGCTTCGAATTTGCTGATGCCTTGGAAAATCTTCAAGCCGGTCGCAAGGCAATTCAAAAGCCTGAACTTCGATACCGTTCTCGATGTGGCGACTGCGTTCGAAACCAGCTTGACCGCGACCGCCATCCGGCTGATCGATATGGATCACACCCCCGCATTGCTTGTCTCCTATGGACCGAAGGGGCGCAAATGGTTTGCCAGGTCCAAAAGCGTCCCCGAACGATGGTTTCCGCGCGACGAGGTCCATCGGGACAGCCCGTCATTCGATGTTCTGTACGGCAAGGCTCCGGAGAGCAAATTGGTCCGGAAGATTGAAGCCGATACTTGGTTTGATCGCTACGATGCGGATCGCTACGAGATCACTGAACAAACAAAACGCGCGCCGGATGGCTCGATACTTACACTTCTGGTTGTGAAGGACGACAAGATGCTTCTGGACGAAGAATCTCGGGGGTGGAGAGAGCGGAAGTAGAGCGAAAGCTGAACCGATGTGGGGACAATTTCCGTGACCACAGTCCTCCAACTGCCTCTCGTCATCACCGATCTCGTCGTCGCCCGCACCACCGGGACCATTACCGCTTGGCGGCGCTCGAGTTCACCCTCGACGGCACTCTGATCGGCAACATCGGCGAGGCGGTCCGGTGGCCGGAGATTGCGTACATGCTTTAACTTCCTCCATGCTTGGCCGAGCGTTTTCTTTCGGCAACTCCATTGAGATATCGCTGCCGAACCGCTTTAAAGTTCTCTAGCCCCCGATCGAGCGAGCGGCAGATGGTTGCAACCAGCTTTTGGGAAGCGATATCGTAGTCGTCAGCGTCCAATTTAATAAACGCCCTCGCCTCCTGCGCGTTCACGGCCGTGATCAAGCATGAGATTTCATCCGAACCGTGCCGTCGATTGAACACTACCCGGACAATATTCTTCCTATCGCATAGGAAAAATTCGTGGGGAGGCATCCGCGACGGGACAATCAATGACGGGCATGTTCGATCCGCCTCGCGCTCAAACGCCTTCCAAAACCGCATCCCTCGCGGCTCGTCATAAACGAGCGGATCGTCGGCCAACTCCAGCACCCTTAGAATGTCGGCGCGCTTATAGACACCCGGAAGACTGTTTTCTCTTACGAGCGAAACGACCGGCTCCGCACCTGAAGCAATGATCTTTGCCTCCAACTGCTTGGCATCGACCATAAGGCAAGTAGCGTAATCCGAAACCTTGGCATGACCCACGCCGAACTCGATGACGTCCGCGCGCCTCAACAATGTCAGTCGGGCATGGCTCCTCACTACATCTAAATGCGCCGCGTTTTTAAGACGTCTTGTGGCAGAAGGAGTAAGATTGAGGAGAACCTGCGCCTCGAGCAAATTCACGCACGGCTCCACGTTTGAAGTGAAAAGATCGAAGCGTGACTTAGGCGGACCGCCCTCCGGCCTGCCCTCCAGAATCAGGCGCATGAACCCTCGTTTGCCTTCGATCCTTGAAATCACGGGAACCTCGCCTCGAAGGCACGCGACGGCGAGATCGCCTTGGTGGACATTGTAGTGGATCGCGTAGCCGCTGAACGTGCAGGGTCGGCGCTCGATCTCTGTGGTCGGCAACTGGTCGAGCTTCTCGATAATGCCGTCGATTTCTTTCGGAGAGAACATTCCACCAGTCCACTCTCCTGCTTGTGAGGATCGGTAAACGGTGAGGAATCCCGCTCGCACCAGGTGGTTTACGGTCCCCTTACGCAATCCAAGGCGTTTGAAGGCGGCAAATCGCGTAATCAAGGAATCCCTGAACTCCGCGATACGCGGGATGGCGCTCGCTGGGATCGATGCGTGTTCGCGTGAAAACTGGAACAGACCGAGTTCCTTGGCGACCCTACTGACCAACACGGGACCCATTCCAAGTCGTTTACCGATTTCCCTGGTCGTGAGAAACTCGACATCGAAATCACTGTCCACAATGCAACGCTCGAGCCCCTCCTGTTCCGCCACGAAAGCTTCCCGAAGTGCCCGTCGGAGAAGTGCGTTAGGGCCTTTTGAAAACTCCCCGAGCCTCCCGCTGATTGCGTCGAAATGCTGCGGGAGTTTATCGCCTGGGGGCTTATCGGTGTACTCTCGGAGCTTCGCCCTCAGTACTTCTGCGAAGTCGCCGCGGTCCCCGGAGAGCGCGCGAAACCCGATCTGCGCCGACATCTTGGTTTTCGGAGGGGTGACGCGGCGTACTTGCGATTCCAGTGATTGTCCGATGACCTCGCACAGTTGGATGACGTCGCGCACCGCGAAGCCATCCAGCAACCTGATGGTCAAGGGCGTCATCCAACCAAGTCGCCCGAGAAGGTATCTCTCGTAGGTAGGCTCGGGTTGAACAGCTTCGATCTTCTCCCCGAATGCATCTCCGTCGCTCGTATGCTCGAAATCAATCCAACGCCAGGTCACGCCCGTACCATCGATCCTGGACTCGAGTTCGACACCGTGAAACGGGCATTGGGTGATGGACGGGATATCCCACCAAGCACGATGATAGGCATCGTCGTGCATGCAACCGCGGCACCAACGCCGTGGACGGAGACCGATCTGCATGTATGACAGCATGTGTCCCCGCAGCAGGTAATCGTTTCCAATACGGACCGGCGTATTGTCCCTCAGCCTGGCGAGCCAAGCCTCAGGCATCGGATGGCGTTCGATGTCCTCAAGCATCCGTGTCGGAAAAGCTGTCTCCGTCGCGATCTCATTCCAGATGTTGAAGTTGCGCAGGCTGGTCTCCCCCTGCGCCTTGACGAGGCGCAGGAAGTATCCGTGAGCGGGTTCGGCCTCTCCCGGAGGAAACGGCCAGTACGAAAACAGCAGGCGCTTCTTGACGTCGTTACGCATTCAACGGCATCCCTTCGAAGACCTGGAAAGGAAGGCTTTTCTGCCCCGGCTTGGCGCGCTTGAAGCAGGCCTCGTAGAGATGGCGACCTGTCACGCGCGACGCCCTGTGATTCAGGGCAATGCAGCCTGCATCGACGATGATGTCCATCGCCGCACCCTTCAGGCCCCTCGTCGCCTCGACGAAGTGGGGGAAGAGATCGGGCGCGTCCAACCTGGACTCTTCCAGAAACGGCAGGCGAGCTGAAACGCCTTTGAGGAAACCGTTGAATTCGACCTTGTGTTTCAGCTCCGTAGGAACATAGGTCTCGATACGAGGTGCCGGGAAATGGCCACGGCCGTGGAAGTGGGCAAATTGCTCCATGCCGTCGTCAATATCATTCACCCCGACGAGAAGGATGTTGCACAGTCGCTTGTTCAGAAGGTCAACAAGAATGTCGATGACATTCTCCTTCGTCTCTCGCCTTCCCCGGAAGAGATGGTGGGCATCATCTACGATCAACAGCCTTACGCCCGACATCAAAATCCGACGAGCGCCCTGCTCTTTGACCGAGTCGCGGGTCATGCGCGGTACCGAACTGGCCTCTGTCGCTTTGAAGATCGCGCCTACTAGATCGAAGTTGTTCATGCCCGCTCGACCCTGCACCCACGCCACGGGATAAAGTTTCGACCCGTCTTGCTGTGTCTGGGCTCTATGCTCTGGCATCTGGCGGAAGGCACTGACGATGGTTGTTTTGCCGCTTCGCGGCGCTCCGATGAAGCCGCCTGCAAACCCGCACTGGGCGTGCCCCTCCTCTACCGGACGGTGAAACCCCACCAATCTCTGGACGTTTTCTTCGAACCCCGGATAGCGAAACACGAGGTGTTCGATCATCGTCTGTCGCTCGTGGGGGGACTTTTCGACGACGACCTGCCGCTTCTCGGCCGTGTCGAACATCGTCGTGTGGAAGGGAAAGAGTGTGTCCAGGTTTCTGTGTTCGATCATGTTTAGAATCCCATATCTTTGAGCATTGCGGCGAGCGCGTCGGGGTCATTGAAGAGTTCGTCGTCGGAAGTGCTGACGCTTGGCTTGTTGTGGCGCGGGCCTGATTTCGGCTTCTTGGGCGTCGATGCCGCCTCCGCCGTGCGCTCCGCCACTGCGGTAGCCTGTGGATCGCTTTCGGCGACACCAAACTCCGGATCGGCCGTCACATGGCGTTCCGGTGTCCCCTGATAAGCCTTAGGATCGCGCGGGGACTTGGCCCCGCTTCGACCTACCTTCTGGGGATTGTCGAGGTCGAACAACTCGCCGCTGACCTCCGCGCTCTCCGGGATGGAGACGATCTGGGCCTTGTTGAGCTTGCGCGTCATCTGGCTATGGAAGCCCATGATGGTCGCCTGCGCCTGCTTGCCGAGCCTCTGTTCCGCCTGCCGTTCCCTGAGCTTCCTATTGAGGCTACGCTTAGCGCTGAGCAGGTCTTCGGCTTCCTCGATCGCCTTCTTGGATGTCGTGTTGTGGAATTTGACGATAAGGTCGTGTTGGTGGAGCGGCAGGCCGTCGGCGTACTTTTTCCATGTTCCGACAGCGGGCACCTCGATGCTGGCATTCCTGTAGGGATCGACCACCCAGATACGGCCGAGATCGGACGGATCACGTTTGACCCTGTATCGCGTGGACTCCTTGCCCGCCTTGCGGCGGTTGTTTTTCGGATGCGTGTGCAGCACGAGAAGGTCGGCCGAGCAATACTTAATATGGTCCCAGGTGATGCCGTCTTTCTGGATCGTCAGCTCGTCGGTATCCCCGGCCAAGGATACGAATAGGTGCGGATCGATGGGGAGCCTGGGCTGGATGTCGGGCGCGCATTCGATCCATGCCTGGTTGGGCGACTTCTTCACGCTGGGGTTTTTGCCGATGCCCTTGCGCGGGGTGTCATGGTATTCCGCGATCCACAGCGTAATGTACTGGATCAGGGTCGACAGGAAGATGACCGGCTTTCCGAGGCCCTTGGATTCCGGGAATTGCTTGCGCTTCTCGGTATTCGATAGCGTCGTTCCCGGAAGTCTGTGGAAGACCTGCTGGTTGGCCTGACTGAACATCTGCTCGACCGAACCCTTGCCGTTCGGCTCGCCAGGACGGTTTTCGAGGAGGTCGATGCCGAGCGTTTTGCAGGCGTGCCGCATGTCGTCGCCGACGAAGAATTTGGCGTTGTCGACGACAAGACAAATCATCTGGCCATACTGCATCCACTTCAGGCCGGGGTACTCGGACATGTCCTTTGGATAGATCGCCTGCCTAAGGGTGGCGAGGAACGTGTTATAAGACGGGTTCTCGAAATGAACGCCAAAGCCGATGATGCTGCCCGTCTTCCTTTCCCGAAGGAAGATCACATACGGCCGACCGAACAGGATCGGAAGGTCATCATGGTAGACCGTGATGTCGCCGACCGTGTAGTCGACTTCTACGACCCCGAGGGCATGGTCGGGGAGAGGCTGGCCCGTGTACAGTCCGTGGTTTCGAGCCGCGACTTCCTCGCCGAAACGCCAGACGTCGCGGACGTATCGATTGATCTGATAAAACCGCCTCGCGAGCGTGTCACGATGTGGAAGCTGTAGTCGCCCATCTTTCGTCAGAGATTTCTTGAGGACCTTGTTCTCGTCCTCGTCGAGCGCATCCCTGAGATGGTCGATAACATGCGTGCCTTTGCCTCCGGGGTCCTGCCAGACCTCCTTGATGCACTCAGAGATCAGCGCCTCGAGATGGTAGTCAAACCTCGCTGAGGTATTCCCCTTTGACGTACCCGTGACGAGGGCCAAGAGACGGTTCCAGGGCTGGCGCTTGTACCGCGCCAACCAGATATCCAGGATATTGCGGCAGGGAACTTTCTTGTCCCCCCGCTCGGTAGCAACCTCGATTGCAACCTTCTTGATGACCGATCCGGTCAGCTTCACCCGTCCGCCGTCCTCGGCTTTGACAAGGGCAAGGCAATAGTCGTGCCGCCTCATCGCAGCGTCGTAATTCTTCGGTTCGACGGCGAGAAGGTCATCCGGCTTTTTTGCCTCCCTTCGCTCCTGGCCGTTTTCCAGCGGGCGGATGCGCCCCTGCTGTTCGAGGACGGAAATCTGGTAGTAGCTCAGGTGAATGCGGCCACCACCGAGCGTGCTTTCGAAGGTCCATCGCCAGACGCCGCCTGCATGTTTGTTAACCGAGATGGCTTGAAAGTACCCCAGCTTCCGCTTGGTCGCGTTGTAGACGGCGACGATCGCGTTCGGTGCGAAACGATAGCGCTGGACACCCTCCTGTTTCTTGTCCTCCGGCAGGTCCAGGTCTTCTTCGTTTAACGCGACGACGAGGTTCTCCGCGTTGAGGAACGACCCCATTTTTCCGTGAATGGACATCAGATGTCTCCTCCTACGAGATAGTGGAACCGCTCGGTCAGTCGGACGATGGTTTCGTCGGTAAGGTCACGCTTCGACGTGTCGATGCGGACCTCGCCCATAACGGCGAGATGCATGAGCGCCGTGAACGCTTCGTCCGTCCGCAGAACCTCCGACTGCACGATCACGCCGTCATCGTCGAACACTTGGTACTCGAGTCTTGGAAGCATCGCGCCGGCGCTGACGTGGCCGATCTTCGTGACGGGTCCCAGCTGTCGGAGGACTTCCCGAACGCGGATAACGGCGGCGGGATCGGCGTGACGCGCGTGATAGCGCATGACGCGGAGGTTCCGCATACGCGGCTGGATCAGGATGTTCTCCTCGTCCAGCACGTTGTAGGCCGCATCATAGTTCCTGAGCGCCTTCCTGATTTTCGCGGTCCGCTTTTCGACCCAGCGCCATTCATCCTGGTCGAGAACAGAGATGACATCGTAGTAGAGCGCCCTCTCGTCGATGGTCCACACACCGAATTCCGGGATGTGGTCGACCTCCGCGATCGGCCCGTAGCGGTCCCATTCCTGATAAATAAACTTCCTCGGATAGGCGTGGATCGCCACGACGTCCGGATGGGTGTCGAACAGGACCAACGCGTCCATCGTCAGCGGTTCCTTGGTACGGATCATGCCCTCGTTGCTCTTCTGCGTGGAGAAGATTCCACGCATCTTCGACTTCCTGTTTCCGGGGCCGATAATCACGAGAGGCTCGTGATTATCCCCGAAGCCCATGATTTCCCTCATTGTCTCCATGCGATGTCTCCTGCGGACATAGCTCCGCCATCGCCCGTCCAGGCGTCGGGCGGAACCGGTTCAGATCGAAATGATGGCGGGTTAGATGCGGACGAGGCCTTCTTCGTCGTCGCCGATGATGAAGTCCCACTCGTCTCGCAGCGAGCGGAAGTCCTGGAACTCGCCACCGAGGCTATCCAGTTCGGCGACGCTAAGCGGACGTGCTTGGCGGAATGTGCGATCAATATGGAACATGCTGCTATCTCCTCTTCCGCGAGCGATCTCGTCGCTGCGGATACGATGAACTGAAAGAAGAGGTCACGCGGTGGTGAGGCCGCGTAACGGTCAGTCAATGTCCGGAGAGGTGCGAGACCACTGCCCTAGTGGGCGACCGGAATGCAGGCAAACGACTACGAACGGCGCTGGGCCGTCATATTCGAAGGGCGTTTGCTATGTGCAGTCCGTGGGTCATGTGAGGGTTTCCCCTTGTGGAGACGGCATGGGAATGCGTCTGTTCCCGTTTTGTTTACCGGGCACATTCTCATTGTCAACCGGGCTCTGCCCACGAAATACATCGTTAACCATGCCGGCCGCCAAACACAGGAATTTCGTTGACAGCCCCGCGGTTGCCGGCGAAACTCTCGACATCAAACCTGTGGGTAACAAGTTTTGATTTGTGTTCTTGAACACGCCTAATGTTCGAACACTTCCTATGTCTGGCGGGCCATCCTTAACGGGGTGGCCCGTTGTTCATTGTAGGCATACTGAGTTGCTCTCGTTTTCGCTTTCACGAGAACAATGAACGCGGACATGTTCGTTTTGCAAGACGATGAACGCTAAACGGCAGGCTGGCTTACACCTCCTGCCGCGATAGACGACACTGCCCTCTGGAACAATTTTTCAAGGCGTAAAAGGCTCCTCTAGCGGGCTTTCTGCTTCAGCTCGACATCCTGCCTCTATATACGCACCGACCACAATCCCATCCGGCAGACATTGCCGTTGACGAAGGCAGCCCGAGGGTGCCTCGTCCTCGAACGAGGCTCAAGTGGCATGATCGGCCCCGACTTTCGACGCCCATTGCGGGCAGTTTCCCCGGAAAATGGAAGATTCCGAATTGATGACTCCGACGCCGACCGTTGGATCGCTTTGGCTTCTTTCTGCGTCGCATGGCGGAGACTCTCTCTACATCGTTCGACGGAGCTCGGATGTGTCCCTCGATCCCGAGTATGGAACGCCGACCCTCGCCGCCCGGGATGCGTCTTGCTGAGTTCTGGAATTAAGGTCGGGGTCCCGGATGGAAGCCCCCAATTGCATCTAATGGACGAAGTCGCGAACGCCATCACATACGTCGCGCTCAAGCTGCCTATGGGTCGTCAGCGGTGACTGATCGACTGTTCAAGGGATGCGGCGTCTTAAATTCAAGACGGGTAATCTGGAGGAAGACGAGAGGTATAGGGCTATTCAGGCGAGACGACGGTCGTTCAAATGGCTGCATCCGGACCGGCATGATGAGACCGATGGATCGCTGGCCAAGAAGCGGCAATGTGTCCGTTGCTTCCTCACAAGAAATGGAAGACCCGATAGCAATTCATTTCCAAGCTGCGACGTCACGGGTCGCGTGCGTGAGAACGGTTCAGAGGTCCCTTCATATGCGGAATGCGTTGAAACTCCTCGCTAAGCGGCGCGCTTTGGCAGCGGTGGCAAGAACTTCGGTGACAGTGCTGGTTTGCCAGATGTTTAGAAAATAAACACCGGATGGGCCAATATGAACGAATATTAGTCCCTGTTAACCATAGTTTCGTAAACCAACCGTCATGGCCTGTGTTGCGGCGTCGTCCAGCCCCGGGATCGGCCTAAGCCGACGTCCGAGGGTCGTTCAGGACGCTTTTGCCGTCTGGATGGACGTCAGGAGGTCCTGGCGCTAAGAATCTAGCGGTCGTTAGTGATTCCCGACGAACGTGACGTTGATTCCATTGAGGAATTTGAACGTTTTGAACTGCAATCGTTCAATGCCAACGTCAAATTTTCACAGGTATGCGTCGGATTCCACAAGGTGCAGAACTTCGACAAGACCGTGACCACGATCCCCATCCGCAAGCTCGTGACCGAGCCGGTGAAGAACTGGCGCGGCATGCAGGAAGCGGGCGGCCGGCGCATCAAGCGCGCGCTCCATCTGGACCAGACGAGCATCCGCTTCCTCGACACCGAGGAGGAGGAAAGGCTTTCCAGGCTCGACCGGCTGGAAACCTATCTCAAGCACAAGCAGGAGGAGCTGTCCGAATGGAACGGCAGGCTCGGCGAGCGTGCCCGCATTCCCGCCAATACGCGCCGCGCCACCAATGTCGGCACCTTCCGCGCCTATGTGGAGGATTATCTGCGCAATCATCCCGGCGTCCATCAGGGCATGACGATCATGGTGCGTCAGCTCCCGCCCCAGCCCGAAGGCCTGCCACTGGAAATCTATTGCTTCGCCAACACCACGGCCTGGGCCAGATACGAAGGCACCCAGTCGGACATCTTCGACCACCTGTTCGCGATCCTTCCGGAATTCGGCTTGCGTGTATTCCAGAGCCCAACCGGCAGCGACCTTCAGGTTCTTTCAAGGGTGCCGGCATGAACGAATCCCTTCGAGCAAACCGGGCCGGATTTTCCAATCGCAGGGCCCTCAACGGGACCAGATATGCTCAACCAGCCCCGGCGAGGCGACAAGGGAAGGCATTTGCGGCGCAGGAAATTGGCGAGAACGGCATGAAGGACTGGACAGGGTACTGGGATTTGCATGAAATCGGCTGCCCGTCCGGTTCTTCCAACCACGATCCCTGAAGTCGAGAATGCCCAACTTCTACAGAAAATCCAAGCTGCTCCGCCGATCCCGCGTTTTCTGGGGTTCTTTCTCCCTCTGGCGCCCGCGGCTCGTCTTCTGGTGCGGGGCGCTGGCGACCGGGGTGATCAGCGTCGGCTTCGCCAAGCTGGCCGACCTGGCGCAGCATGGGTTCGGCCGCCTGACGACGGCGACGGAATGGAGCTTTCTCCTGCCGCTGCTTCTGACGCCGGCGGGCTTCGCCCTCTCCGCCTATCTTGCGATCCGTTTCTTCCCGAACGCACAGGGCAGCGGCATTCCGCAGGCGATCGCCGCGCGGCATCTCAAAGATGACGAGGATCGCGGCAGGCTGCTCTCGTTGCGTATCGCTTTCGGCAAGATTCTCCTGACCGTGCTCGGCCTCTTCTCCGGCGCCTCCATCGGCCGCGAGGGCCCGACCGTGCAGGTCGGCGCGTCGATCATGTTGGCAGTCGCCCGCTTCGGCGGCATGGCGCAGGCGCGTGGCCTGATCCTCGCAGGTTCGGCCGCCGGCATCGCCGCCGCCTTCAACACGCCGCTCGCCGGCATCGTCTTCGCCATCGAGGAGATGGGCCGCACCTACGAGGCCCGCACCAATGGCATCGTTCTCGCCGCCGTCATCCTCTCAGGCCTCGCCGCGCTCGGCCTTTCCGGCAGCTATCATTATTTCGGCTCCACCTCCGTTGCACCGCTAAGCATGCGGGACTGGGGGCTCGTTCTGGCCTGCGGCATCGGCGGCGGTGCGCTCGGCGCCGCCTTCAGCGGCATGGCGCTGCATTTCGGCCAGCGCATCCGCCGCTGGGCGCAGCCGGCGCCGATGAAGCGCATGGTGCTGCTGGCGCTCTGCTGCGGCCTTGCCATCGCCGCCATCGGCGTCATCTCCGGCGGCAAGACCTTCGGCACAGGCTACGAGCAGGCCAAGGGCGCCGTGCAGGGCGAAGCCCTGCCGCTGCTTTTCTTCCTCGAAAAATTCGCAGCCGGCTTCCTCTCCATGCTTTCAGGCATACCCGGCGGCATCTTCGCGCCATCGCTTTCGGTCGGGGCCGGCCTCGGCAGCACGCTTGGCTCTCTCCTCGGCACGAGCATCGCCCTTTCGGCGGTGCTCGGCATGGCGGGATACTTCGCCGGCGTCGTGCAGGCGCCGATGACCGCCTTCGTCATCATCCTCGAAATGACCGGCGACCACGAGGCCGTGATCCCCATCATGGCCGTGGCAATGCTCGGCTACCTGACGTCGCGCATCCTCTCACGCGAACCGCTCTACCATGGGCTGTCGCGCGTCTTCATCGCCGCGGCCATCCGGGCGCGGCGGGCAGCGGAGAAGGGACAGGAAGAAATTCCGCCAAGCGCATGAATGCGCTCCGATGCATGTGGAAAGCGGAACGGTGTTGAGCCGCGCGCAACATTTTCTATAACGGCTTCGTTTCCCGGATCTGGTAAAACTCCGAGTGGCTCTTCTGGCCGCCGATCGGCCAAACAACATATCGATCGGCACGTTTTCCTGGCGCTCGATCCTGGACCTGCGCCGAAATCCGCCGTCGTCTTCCATCGTGATGCTGGCGACGGTGGCCACCGTGATCGGTATATACGATCTAGCAAAGGGCGTTCTCGCCGGCGCTGCTCTCGGACGTGTTCTTCGCCGGCAAGGTTGCGAGGCTCTTCCACGTTCGCTCCACCCTGAACGAGGAGGAGAGCGAGCTCCGCCCGATTCCGCAATTGCACGCGCAGCCCTTCCGCGACGTCATTCCAAGGCCCGGCTTCGGCCGGGCCCTTCCGGTCCGAACGGCATTTTATTGCCGAACCAAGCCGGGATCTGGCAAATTCCTGCCAGATCGATCCTCCATCAGCCCCGGCCGATGGCCGGGGCTGTAGCCGGTATCCTCAGAGCACTTTCAGCAAAAGTGCGCAGCGGTTTTACTGGAACTCTAGAACAGTGCCGCCGTGTTTTTCAGCGTTACCCAGATACCCCAGAGCAGCGGAATGCCGACGGCAGCCCAGGCAAGCACCGCCTTGGCATCGAGGCCGCCCGTGCCGATGCCGAACGAACCGCTCGGACCGACACTTGCCGCTGCGGATTTGGCTTGTAGCGAAGCGACCTCCTCGTCAGACATGAACCACTTGTCGGCGAGCGGGCGTACCAGAAGATTGGCGATGAAACCGAGTGCCAGCATGCCCGCCAGGATATACATCGTTCCCGTATAAAGCGCCGGGCCCGGCTCCACACCGGCGGAGATCTGCGCCTCGCGGATATAGTTGACGACGACCGGACCTACGATGCCGGCCGTCGCCCAGGCCGTCAGCAGGCGGCCGTGGATGGCTCCCACGAACTGCGTGCCGAATATGTCGGCGAGATAGGCGGGAACGGTAGAGAAACCACCACCATACATCGACAGGATGATGCCAAGGGCCAGCACGAAGAACGCCTTGCTGCCCATATCCGCCAGCGTCGGCGCCAGGGCATAAAGAACGATACCGAGGATGAAGAAGGTGTAGTAGGTGTTCTTGCGGCCGATCTTGTCGGACAGCGAGGCCCAGAAGAAGCGCCCGCCGATGTTGAAGAGCGACAGAAGGCCGGTAAAGCCCGCCGCGATGGCGGCAATGGCCGCCTTCTGGTCCGTGTCGAGTTGGCCGAAGCTGAGTTCCGGCTGGCCGACGAGGCGACCGCCGAAGATTTCCTGCAGCATCGGCGAAGCCATGCCGATCACACCGATACCGGCGGAGACGTTGAGGCAGAGGACGAGCCAGATCAGCCAGAACTGCGCGGTCTTGTGCGCGTCGCGCAGATGGACATGGCGGGCGGTGACCATGGTCGACTTGGCCGCCGGCGGCGTCCAGCCCTCGGGCCGCCAGCCGGCCGGCGGGATGCGGTAGCCGAAGGCGCCCCCCATCATGAAGCAGAAATAAATCGCCGCCATGACGAGGAAGGTCTGCCAGACGCCGGCGGACGTATCGGTCTTGAAGACGTTCATCAGGAGATTGGCAAGCGGCGCGCCGATCATCGCTCCGCCGCCAAAGCCCATGATCGCCATGCCGGTCGCCATGCCGCGCCGGTCCGGGAACCACTTGATCAGCGTGGAGACCGGCGAGATATAGCCGAGCCCGAGGCCGATACCGCCGATGACGCCGGCGCCGAGCCACATCAGCCAGAGCTGGTGCGTCATGACGCCGACGGCTGCGACAGCAATGCCGCCGCACCAGCAGCAGGCCGAGACGAAACCCGCCTTGCGCGGGCCGACGCGCTCCAGCCATCCGCCCCAGATGGCGGCCGAACAGCCAAGGAGCACAAAGAACAGCGTGTAGATCCAGCCGAGATCGGCAACCCGCCAGTTGCAGCTCGTGGTGACAAGCGCGGACAGGAGATTGATATCCGCGCAGGTCCCATCGGCAGCGCCCGGAATCGCCTTGGACAGCGGCAGCCAGAACACGCTGAAGCCATAGGCCATGCCGATGCACAGATGGATGGCGAGCGCAGCCGGCGGAACGAGCCAGCGATTGAAGCCGGGCCTGGCGACGATGCGCTCCCGGTCAAGGATGCTGCCGGAATAGCCGCCGGCATAGGTTTCGGTCGATACAGTCATGTTTCTCCTCCGCAACGCATCGTCCCGATGCGCAGATGTCGCGACAGGGAGAGGAACGATTTCCCCCGCACCCGGCAAAACGCCCGCATCCTCCATGCAGACGACAGGCCGGGCCTCCCGCAACGAACCCTGCAAGGCGCATGCCAAAGAGTATGACTTTTCAAATCAGGGATTTAGCGAAGTGCCGACGGAGAAACCGGACAATTTGTCCGGCCGGCAGACAAATTGTCCGCTCATTCCGCCTCCGGCAGCCAGACGATGAAGGTCGCGCCCTCGCCCGGCCGGCTGGCGAGCGAGATGGTTCCGCCCTGCCGCGTCACCAGCGTCTGACTGATGGAAAGGCCAAGGCCCGTGCCCTCCTGCCGCTTGGTGGTGAAGAATGGATCGAACACCCTCGCCGCCACCTCCGGATCCATGCCAACGCCGCTGTCGCTGACGACGATCTCCACGCCGGGCCGCCCCCCGCGCGTGCTGTCGCGCGTCTCGATGCCGAGCCTGCCGCCGTCGGGCATGGCATGAATGGCGTTCACTACCAGATTGACGACGACCTGCTGCAGCTCCGTGCGGTTCATCAGCACCAGCCGCTCCGCCGTATTCTCCAGCCGCACCTCGATTGCCGCCTTGGCGAGCAGATGCTGGACGAGCGGCAGGCAATCGGCGATCACCATATCGGGTGCATGGCGGTCGACGAAACCCGCGAATTCCTCCGGTTTGGCGAATTGCAGGAGTTTGGTGACGATCAAGCTGATGCGCTGGATCTGATCATCGAGAAGCTGGAACTCCACCTTCGCCTGCTCGGCCTGTTCCCCCACCACGGACCGGATGACCTCCAGATTGCCCTGCATGACAGCGATGGGATTGTTGATCTCATGCGCCACGCCAGCCGTGATCTCACCGATGGCGGCAAGCTTTTCCGACATGATGAGCTGCTTGGTGGTCGCCTCGAGTTGCCGGTTGGCAAGCTTGAGTTCACGCGTGCGCTCGTCGACGCGGGCGTTCAGCTCCTCGTTCCAACGCCTCAATTGCTGGTCGCTGCGTTCCAACTGGTCGAGCAGATCATCGAGATGCACGGCAACCCGGCCGATCTCGTCCCGGCTGTCGACTGCGCCGGTACGTGCGCCGAGATTCCCGCTCTCGACCTTGGCGATGGTCGCGGCGACCCGCTCGAGCGGCTCGAAGATACCGCGCGCCCAGCGCAGGAAGATCGGCACGCTCGCCGCCGTGATCGCCAGGAAGGCGAGAACGATGGTGAGTAGCGTCTGGCGTTTCGCAGCGGTGAAAGGCGTTTCCAGAAATCCGACATAGAGCATGCCGACGCGCTTCCCGCGACTGTCGGTGATCGGTTCATAGGCGGAGATATACCAGTCGTTGACGACGAAGGCGCTGTCGAGCCATGTACGCCCCTCGCCGAGCACGGCCGAACGCACCGCCGCGGAAACACGCGTGCCGAGCGCGCGGCGGCCTTCGAAGAGGCGCACATTGGTGCTGATGCGCACGTCATCGAGGAACAGCGTCGCCGTTCCCTGGCTGCCCTCCGGCAAACTCGCCTCGCGATAGACGAGATCATTGATCGTATCGATGAAATTGAGGTTCTGGTTGAGCAGCATGCCGCCGACAAGCACGGCCCTGCGTCCCTCGGCGAGGGTCACCGGGCTGGCGCTCTGCACTACCATACCACGCGTCTCCTCCAGCCGTTCCGTCGGCATCGCATTCGGCGTCGGAACGAGCGGCAGGCGCGCGCGGGCGGCAAGGCCCGGGGAAAGCTTTTCGAGATCGGCATTGTCGAAAATGGCAATGCCCGTCGACGGCTTGCCCGAGAGCGCATCGCGGATGACGGGCCAGTCGGTGCGAAGGACGCTGGCGGTCTGCGCCGTCACGGATGTGACGAGCCGTCCCTCCGGATCGATCAGATAGAGAAAATCGAGATCCAGCCGCGACCTCGCCTCATCGAGAAGAGCCGTCAGCCGGGATTTGTCACCGACGACATCCCGGAAACGCACCGAACCGCCGAGCGCAGTGATGTGCTCGCCGGTATTGTCGAGAATATGGGCAAGGTACTGGTGTGCGATGGTGAGGTCACCATTGACCTTGGAGATCAGCGCTGCATCGAACTTCTCGTTCCAGCGATAGACGGTGACGCCAAGCAGCAGCGGCAGGATAACCAGCATGGGCAGCAGCGCGATGGCGAGCAACCTGTAGCGCACGGAGCGCACCGGGCGAATCCCGTGCCCGCGGTCAGCCATCCCAGGCAGCCAGCTTCCGGTCGATGGTCTTGCGGGAGACGCCAAGCTGGCGCGCCGCCTCTTCGCGCTGGCCGTTACAGGCAGCGAGAACCGCAAGGATGTGCCGGCGCTCCACGTCCGCCAGCGACCCGCCCTCACCGGCGGCAGCAGCTCCAGATCCGAAGCTTTCGGGAAAGCGGCCGAGGATTAAGGCCCGCTCGACGAGGTTGCGCAGTTCGCGCACATTGCCTGGCCAGGCATAGGATGCAAGCGCCCGCCGCGCCGCACTGTCGATTGGCACTACCGGCATGGTGAGCTGCGCGGAAAGCTTCTTCATGAAGAGGGTCGCAAGCTCCACCGCGTCGCCATCCCGTTCCTTCAAAGGCGGCAGATGAATATGCATAACGTTGATGCGGAAGAAGAGATCGGCGCGAAAACGACCAGCCTGCACCTCCTTCTCCAGTTCCGCATTAGTGGCGAAGACGAAGCGCAGATCGACCGGAACCTCACGTTCGGAACCGACCGGCCGCACCCTGCGATCCTCCAGCACGCGCAGCAGCTTGGCTTGCGTGGCGGGCGGCATCTCGCTGATTTCGTCGAGGAACAGCGTACCGCCCTGCGCATGCTGAAATAGGCCCTCCCGCCCTCGGTCGGCACCAGTGAAGGCGCCCTTCAGGTGACCGAACAGCTCGCTTTCGATCATATCCGCGGGGATCGCGCCGCAATTGACCGGAACGAAGGGTTTGCCCGCCCGATCGGATAATGCGTGCAGCGAACGAGCCGCCACCTCCTTGCCCGTGCCGGACTGGCCTGTCAGCAGCACGGAGGTCGGCAGCGGTGCAACGCGGGCAATCGTTTCGCGCACCCCGGCGATCGCGGCGGATTCGCCGATTAGCCGGTCACGCAGCAGCATGTGGTCGGACGCCGCCTTCAGCTCGTAGCGCAGCACGTAGTTCTCGCGCTGCAGCCGAATCCGATCAAGACAGCGGGCAACCGCATTGAGCAGTTGGTTCGACCGAAAGGGCTTGAGGATGAAATCGACGGCTCCGGCACGCAGCGCCTGGATCGCGGTTTCGAGATCGGCATAGGCGGTCATCAGGATGGCATTGGCGAAGAAGCCGATCGCCCGCTGCTCGGCAAGCCATTCTACCCCGTTCTTCCTGGGCATGATGTTGTCGAGGATGACGATGTCGAAATGATGCTGATCAAGCTTCTGCGAAGCCTCGTTCGTATCGGCCGCCAGCTCCAGCCGCTTGCAGCGCGGACTGAGCGTGCGCATGAGGAAGTTGCGCATCCCCGGTTCGTCATCGACGACGAGAATGGAGGCTTGCGCCAGCCAGGGGCCGAATTCCGGATCGGCGGACGTGTCGCGCGATGCACGCGCGGCTTCAGTCGGCACCTGCGATCCTCCCGATCGTTTGTCGCCTCGAACGCGGCCACCATAGGAAACCGCCCTCGATAGCACAAGGCGAAGGAGCACGGCGGAATTCAGGGATTCACGCTGCAGTATTGCGCCGGGATGTGTCATTGGCCGAAATTGCACGGCGAGCCGGCCATGGCGTGAGTTCCCCAAAGCGGATCACCGCTCGGTCTCACTTCCGCCGGGAGTGGCGGCGGTGAGTGACCCCTCGTCGATGACCGTGACCTTCATGTAGTCGCCTGTCACATACATTTCCTCCGTGCCGGGAGCCGTCGCCGTGAAGCGGATGCCCCGCGCCGGCGTCACGCCCTTGCAGAACATCGAATAGCGCCGCACCACGCCCGCGTCTGAGAACGCGCCGATGCGCGAAGACGGCAGATTGCCCCATACGTCGCGCCAGTCGCGCGGCATCCGGCCGCAATCGCCGCGCTCGCCGTGGATGATGCGGCTCTGGCCGACAACGAGGCGCACCTCCGGCAGATAGGTGATGAGCGGCGCATCGTCGATCTCCGTGCGCCACGGCCGCCACTCGGCATCCCAGAGCCGCCCGGCCAGCATACCGAGGCCGAACAGTGCTGCGCCAGCCAACACCGTCAATGCCAGCCTCCCGCCCACCACACGCTTGCCCGGTCGCGCGCCGGCCGGAGCGTCGTCTTCGGGCGTTTCCGTGGCAGCTTCCTCCGTGGCGTTACGCGCTTGGTCGTAGAGCGCGTTCCAGCGCGCCATCAGCGCCGCGTCCTCCTCGATGCCGAGCAACCGCGCCAGCACGCGCACGCTGCGCGGCCGCGGCAGGTGGCGGCCCGAACGCCAATTGTTGAGGTTGCGCACGGCCGTGTCGAACTGCTTTTGGCCGCTTCCGCTGGTCATCGCGCAATAGCGGGCGGCGAGCGACATGTTGTCGGAGAACCCCCTCTCGTCGCACAGCGTGTCGAACAGCCTGTACCAACTCCCGATGGTCTCGACACTCTTCTCCATCCCCGTTCCTCAGCCAGATCCGCCCGGCGGCGGCGACACCTCGATCTTGAAATAGGTATCAAGCACCATCAACTCCTCGACGCCCGGCCGGAGCGCGATGAATTTGACCGCGCGCACGACCATCTCCCGGCCGCAGCCGTTCATCATCTTCGTGGCGAGGCCGCCGTCGACGAGGATACCCGTGCGGCTTTCCGGCAGGCGCGGCGCGATGTCCGCCCATTGCGCGGGCGCCCCGTCGCAGCCTTCGACGACGCCGTGGATGAGCTTTTGCGTCCCGACGGACAGGAAAGCCCGCGCATTGTAGGCGACCGTTGGCAACGCCCCTGCGCCATCGGGAAGAGCTGGGTCATTCATTCCAATGGCAGCCAGGAGCCCGGCCGTCGGCGCCATCAGGAGGACAAGCGCCATCCGCGTCAACCACCGTCCATTCTCCACTGGAGGCCTCTTCGCGGCGGGCGCCTCTTGTTCCGGCGAAGCCGCGTTGCCACCGTGCAGCGCCCGATAGGTCTCCTTCCAGCGCCGCTTCAAAAGCGGCTCGGCCTCGACATCGAGCAGCCGGGCGAGGATCGCCGCGTTGCGCCGGAGCGGGATGCGGCGGCCGAGACGCCAGTCGCGCAGATTCTTCTCAGCGGCTTGGAAGTCCCGCTCGCCCGCGCGGCCCTGCTGCCGGCAGAAGGCGCTCGCCAGTTCGGCGTTTTCACTATAGCCACGCAGGCGGCATAGCGCGTCGAGCAGTGCATTCCAATCCCTGAACCGGCCCCAATCTTGCATATCCAAGACGAAGTTTCCCTTCTGGCGTGTACCCGCAGTCTAGCGGGAGGGCAGGAAAGAGGAACAGGCTTCTTCCGGCGTTTTCCTGGTTTTTCCTGAGATTGCTCAATTTTCCGATGGGCAATCCGGCTGTTTATGCTTCCCTGACCATCCCGGAAGCAGGCGATAATGCCTCACACTGCCGGCGACTTCTTTCACAGGAAAACCAAACGGGAGTAAGTTCATATGCGCGCCTCGGCAACGACTTTGGTGACAGTCTTCCTGATTGGATGCTTCACGGCATCTACCGCCCATGCCGCATGCACCGGCACCAACGGCCGGGGATGGGGAAAAGGCAAGGGAGCCGGCAAGTTCGAGATGACCATGAATGACAAGATCTGCAAGATCAGCTTCCCTGGCTTCATAGACGACTTGAAGAAGACCCGCGTTCCGGCGACGAGCGTCACCTTCACCAGCAAGCCGAAGAACGGCAAAATCTCCATCGTTGCCGGTAAGGGCCTGATCTACACGCCCAAAGTCGGCTTCAAGGGCAAAGACCGGTTCTGCACCCGCAATACGGCGCCCAAGGTGAGGGGGAAAACCCTTTCCGGCTGCGTGACGGTGACGGTCCGCTAAGCGGGTTCGGGGGCCGGCGGCGCGGTCTCTAGTCGAAGACGTAAGGCAAATCGGCCATGACCTGGGAACTGCGGAAGGACTGAAGCCGGAGGGCGGCTTTTTCCGCCGAGAGCGCTAGATGGCGGATGAGGCGGCTGCGAAGGGCCTCCCCATCCTTGTCACGCAAGGCCTGTACGATCTCCAGATGCTCTTCCATGAAAGGATCGACGCCGTTGCCGTTCTCGAGTGCGAGTTGGATATGCTTGCCCGCCACAAGGATACAGCGGCTGCGCCTCAAGGCTTCGACGATCTCGGGATTGGGGCTGTAGCTGATGCAGTCGATGTGGAGATCGGCCTCCAGTCGGTCGAAGTCGGCGCCGGGAACGGCGGGAAATTCGCGCTGCACACGGTGAAGCCGTATTTCGACCGCGTCGAGCTTGGCAGGGGGTATGTGCTCCATCGCGCCGGTGAGGGCGACTGGTTCGAGAAGGATTCGCAACTGGTAGAGATTCTCGAAACGTACCTCGTCGAGCGGCACGATCCACCAGCGCGACCCGTCGTCCTTCTGCAGGATGCCAACCTCACGGGCATGGGTCAGAAGATCGTGGGCGACGGTGCGGCCGACATCGAGGTGGCGTGCCAGCGCCAGTTCGTTGACGCGCGCCCTGCCGAAGACCGAGCGCAGAATGATCTCGCGCTCGAATTCGTAGTAGAAGGGCTGCCAGGCGAAGATCTTGGCGTTCAAACCATCCTCGTCGTCGAGCATCAACATCTTCGGAGTAATCTTCAGCCTGCGCGGCGCCTCGCCCTTGCCGACGAGGAGCCCGCGCCCGTCGAAGCGACTGACGAGGCCCTCCTCCTCCAGCGAGGCGAGCGCACGCTTGACCGGCGAGCGGCTGGAACCGAACATTGCAGCAAGCGGCCCTTCCAACAGCACCGTCCCTTCCGACAGGGCGCTGGCCTCGATGCTTTTGCGGATCTGCGCCGCGATCGTCGCATAGGTGGTCGAGCCCGCCGGAGCGGCGGGCTCGGTCGCGGATGCTGTCAGGTTACGGCTCCGATCTGCCATGGCACAAACTCGTTGTCTCCGAATCCGAAATCCTCGCTTAGCGTGTGCTCGCCCGAAGCGACAGTCAGAATCTTCTCGAAGATACGTCGGCCGGCCGCCTCGATGCTATCCGTTCCGTTGACGATGTCACCGCAGTTGATGTCCATGTCGTCACTCATGTGCTCGTACATCTCGGTATTGGTGGCGACCTTGATGCAAGGGGCGGGCTTGAAGCCGGAGACCGAGCCACGGCCGGTGGTGAAGACGATGACGTTGCAGCCGCCCGCCACCTGTCCCGTTACGGCGACGGGGTCGTAGCCGGGCGTGTCCATGAAGACGAAGCCGGTGCGGTCGATGATCTCGCCATATTCATAGACCGCCTCCAGCGGCATCGAACCGCCCTTGGCGACCGCGCCCAGCGATTTCTCGAGAATGGTTGTCAGCCCGCCAAGCTTGTTGCCATGGGAGGGATTGTTGTTGAGCTCGGCACCGTTACGCTCGGTATAATGGCGCCACCACTCGATGCGGTCCATCAGCTTCTGCGCCACTTCGGCGCTGACGGCCCGGCGCGTCAGAAGATGTTCGGCGCCATAGATTTCCGGTGTCTCACTGAGGACGGCAGTGCCGCCGTGCTGGACGATGAGGTCGGCCGCATAGCCGAGCGCCGGGTTGGCGGAAATGCCGGAATAGCCATCTGAGCCGCCGCACTGCAGCGCGACCTTGAGGCCGGTGAGCGTCACGGTCGTGCGCTTGGCGGCGTTCACTTCCGGTAACATCTCGCGGATGATGTCGCTCGCCACCTCGATGGTCTTGCGCGTGCCGCCGAGGTTCTGGATCGTCATGGTGCGAAGGAGCGGGCCTTCCGTCAGCCCGAATTTCTGGACGATCGGGTCAATCTGGTTCGTTTCGCAGCCGAGGCCGATGAAGAGGATGCCGGCGAAATTGGGGTTGCGCGCATAGCCGGAAAGCACGCGCTGGAGATAGAGGTAGCCCTCCGTCTTCATGTTGATGGCGCAGCCCGTGCCGTGCGTCAGCGCGACCACCCCGTCCACGTTATCGTAGCCGTCGAGCCCGCCGCCGCGATTGAAATGGTCGGCGATGGCGCGCGCCACCGTGGCAGAACAGTTCACAGAGGTGACAATGCCGATGAAATTGCGTGTACCGACCTGCCCATCGGGCCGCACATAGCCTTCAAAGCCGCGACGCTCGCCTTCAGGAAGAAGAGGCGTTTCGCGGGCGTCCTCGGCGAAATGATGGGTCGCGTGGCTTTCCTGCATAGCGAGGTTGTGCAGGTGCACATGGTCGCCCGGCGCGATGGTTCCGGTCGAAACGCCAATGATCTGGCCGTATTTCAGGACGGCTTCACCCGGCGCGATGGCGCGTAGCGCGACCTTGTGGCCGCTCGGGATGTCCGTATGCGCGATGACGATTTCCCCACCCTCGGCAATCGCCGTGCCGCTGGGTATCGCCGTACGCGCCACGCCCACATTGTCGGCCGGGTTGAGCCTGATCACCGGAGAGATCGTATCCGTCGTCATGAGAGAAATCCTAAAATGAATATTGCGTGCATAGATCATTCATGGTAGAGGCCGGAAAGTCAACTGCCAGTCGAGGGAAAATTGGCGTGGGGAGGAGGCCCGGACAGATGCCTGTTGCGATCTTGCGATGTCGCCCGATGCCCGCTCGAAATGCGGGGGCTGCACTGCCTTCCGTCGTGAAGTCCGGAATCGCGTGCCGCCATGTATGAATTCGATTTCTCGTTCCTGAACGATTACCTGCCGGACCTCATCAATGGCGTTTGGCTGACCATCGGCATGACGGTCGCCTCGATCCTGCCGGGCTTCCTTCTCGGCACCCTCGTCGCCGTCGCGCGCCTTCGCGGCGGGCCGTGGGCGCAGCGCATCGCCACGGTCTATGTCGAGGCCATCCGCAACACGCCGCTGATCATTCAGGTGTTCTGGCTATTCTTCGGCCTGGCCTCGCTGCAGGTCCATGTCGGCCCCTTCGCCGCAGCGGTGATCGCGCTCGTCATCAATGTCGGGGCCTATACCGCCGAGATCATGCGCGCTGGCTTCCAGACCATTCCGCGCGGTCAGCTCGAGGCGGCATCCTGTCTTTCGCTGAGCCCGTTCCAGTCCCTCGTCTATGTCGAGGTGCCGCAGGCGGTGGAGCGGGTCTATCCCGCCCTCGTCAGCCAGTTCGTGCTGATGATGCTGGCCACTTCCATCATGTCGCAGATTTCCGCTGAGGAACTGACGGGCGTCGCCTACATGATTCAGTCCTTCACCTTCCGCGGGTTTGAGGTTTACCTCGTCATCGCCGTCTTCTATCTCGGCCTCGCCTCGCTGCTGCGCGTGGTCCTGATGGGCATCGCGGAAGTCTCCTTCCCCCGCCGCCGCCGGCTACGCACGCCCCTCTGAGGTAGAACCATGCTGGGACTCACCATCCAACAGATCGCCTATATCTTCCAAGGCGCCGGCTGGACCATCGTCCTGTCGCTGCTCGGCTTCGTCGGCGGCACGATCCTCGGCCTGCCGCTGGCGCTCGCCCGCTCGGCCAAAGCCAGGTGGCTGCGCATCGTCTCCTCGGGCCTCGTCCAATTCATCCAGGGCGTGCCGCTGCCGGTTATCATGTTCGTCGTCTATTTCGGCATCAGTATCGGTGGCTTCGAGGTGCCCGCGCTGGCGGCCGCCGGCCTTGCCATGACGCTCTATTCCGGCGCTTATCTCGGCGAGATCTGGAAGGGCTGCATCCAGGCCGTGCCGAAGACCCAGTGGGAGGCGGCCGAATGTCTGGCGCTGACCAAACCGCAGCGCTTCATCTATGTCATCCTGCCACAGGCCTTGCGCATCGCTATCCCGCCGACGGTCGGCTTCCTGGTGCAGATCGTCAAGAACACGTCCTACGCGGTCGTCATCAACTTCTTCGACCTCACCTATTCGGCCAAGGTCATCAATAACTCGACCTTCAAGCCCTTCACCGTCTTCACCATCGCCGCGTTGATCTACTTCGCCATCTGCTTCCCGATGTCGGTCATCGCGCGCCGCTTCGAACGAAAGCTTCACCGCAATTGAACCGCCGGGCCCAGACTCCATCATCGGCTCAATCACACGAAGGACAATCCATTATGTCAGGCGTAACCCAACCGATGGTTCGTTTCCATAACCTGCGCAAGAGCTATGGCCAGATCGAGGTGCTGAAGGGCATCGATCTCGAAGTGGCGCCCGGCCAGGTCGTCGCGCTGATCGGACGCTCCGGCTCCGGCAAGAGCACGGCGCTGCGCTGCGTCAACGGACTAGAACGCTTCCAGGCCGGCGAGCTGCAGGTTTGCGGCCATGACCTCGCCGCGGCGAAGGTCGACCTGCGCACGCTGCGCCAAGACGTCGGCATCGTCTTCCAGAGCTACAACCTCTTCCCGCATCTGACGGTCGAGCAGAACGTCACGCTCGCCCCGCGCAAGGTCAAGGGCATCGCCCCGGCCGAGGCGCGGGAGCTTGCCAAGGAGGTGCTGGCGCAGGTCGGCTTGTCCGACAAGATCTCGTCCTACCCCGAGGAGCTTTCCGGCGGCCAGCAACAGCGCGTGGCCATCGCCCGCTCGCTCGCCATGCATCCGCGCCTGATGCTCTTCGATGAGGTCACCTCGGCACTCGACCCCGAACTGACCGGCGAGGTGCTGAAGGCCATCGAGCGCCTCGCCTCGAACGGCATGACGATGATGCTGGTGACACACGAGATGGCCTTCGCGCGCTCGGTCGCCGACCAGGTGGTCTTCATGCATCAGGGCCGTATCTGGGAAGCCGGACCCGGTGACATGCTGCTCGATCCGCAAACAGCCGAACTTCGGCAGTTTGTCGGCAACGGGCTTTGAACCATTCAACCCAAGGAGGAGAAACCATGTTGAAACTCAAACTGGCCGCAACGGCCGCAAGCCTCGTGATCGGCCTTGCCTTCGGCGTCACCGCCGCCGGCGCGGCCGATGTGCCCGCCGCCATCAAGGAACGCGGCAAAGTGATCGTCGCCATTGACGTCAGCCACCCGCCCTACGGCATGCTGGATTCAGAGGCGAAGGAAACCGGCTCGGACGTCGAGACGGCCAAGCTGCTCGCCGAAGACATGGGCGTCCCGCTGGAGATCGTCCCGGTTTCCGGTGCCAACCGGGTGCCTTCGCTGATCAGCCGCAAGGTAGACATGGTGATCGCCTCGTTCTCGATCACCGCCGAGCGCAAGAAAGTCATTGATTATTCCAAGCCCTACGGCGTCATTCCGGTCGTCGTCTCGGCCTCCAAGGACACGGCCATCAAGGCGCCAGCCGATCTGGCCGGCAAGTCGCTCGCCGTGGCGCGCGGCACTACCGCTGACATCGAGTTGACCCGCATCGTCAAGGACAATGGCGTCGATGCCAATATCGTGCGCTACGAGGACGAGGCGACCACGAACACCGCGGTCGCGACCGGCCAGCAGAACATCCTCGCCGCCGCGCTTTCGACGGCGAACGAGGTGGCCGAGCAGAACCCGGCACTCAACCTGGAAGTCAAGCTCGACATGGCCGCCTATCCGATGGCCGTCGGCCTGCGCAAGGGCGACGACGAGCTGAAGGCCTGGGTCGACGAATGGGTTGCCAAAAACCTCGAAAACGGCAAGCTGAACGCGATCTACGAGAAGTATTTCCACCAGTCGCTGCCGAAGACCATTCCGGAAGAATAAGCCGTTTGCCGGCGCGGGAAAAACCCGCGCCGGTCCTCTCATGACCGTTTTCAGTACAGGATAGACCATGACCGCCGACGCTATGCCCTATCGCGGATTGTTCCCCGTTGCACCGACGCCCTTCCATGACAATGGCGATATCGACCTGGAGGGTCAGCGCCGCGTGCTCGATTGCATGATCGACCAGGGCGTGGACGGCATCTGCCTGCTTGCCAACTATTCCGAACAATTCCTCTTGACCGACGAGGAGCGCCGCATCCTCACCGAGGACAGTCTTGCCCATGTCGCCAGTCGCGTGCCGGTCATGGTGACGTGCAGCCACTTTTCCACGCGCATCGCCGCCGAGCGTGGCGCCCATGCGCGAAAGCACGGCGCGAGCCTCCTGATGATGATGCCGCCCTATCATGGCGCGGGCGCGCTGCGCGTCGACGAGCAGGCGATCTTCGATCATTTCGCCCGCGTGCAGGACGCCGCCGGCATTCCGATCATGGTGCAGGATGCACCGCTCAGCGGCGTACACCTGTCCGTGCCCTTCCTTGTGCGGCTGGCGCGCGAACTGCCACTGGTGCGCTATTTCAAGATCGAGGTGCCAAGCACCGCTGCCAAGTTGCGCGCACTGATCGCCGCCGGCGGCGCGGTGATCGAGGGGCCGTTCGACGGTGAGGAGGCGATCACGCTGATGGCCGACCTCGATGCTGGTGCGACGGGCGTTATGTCGAGCGCGCTGCTGCCCGATCTCATCCGACCGGTGATTGAGCATCACGTTGCCGGTCGGCGCGATCTCGCCGCCGCCGCGTACCAGCGCATCCTGCCGCTTATCAACTACGAGAACCGCCAGTGCGGTCTTCGTGCCGCCAAGATCGTCATGGCAGAGGGCGGCGTGATCGGCTCGGATGCCGTGCGCCATCCACTGGAGCCGGTCCATCCGGCTATGCGCGAAGGGCTGCTGGAGCTGGCGCGCGAAGTGAACCCGCTCGCGCTCACCTGGGGCAAGTAAGAGATGCCGGGCCGCGACCTCACCGCCATCACCGGCAAGACCCGCGTCCTCGGCATCCTTGCCGATCCGATCGGCCATGTGAAGGCGCCGCCCGGCATCAATGCCATCGCTATCCGGCGCGAGCGGGATGCGGTCATGGTGCCGTTCCAGGTCGCGCCGGAGCACCTCGCGGCCTTCGCCACCTCGCTACGCACGCTGAAGAGCTTCGACGGCGGCATCGTTACGGTGCCGCACAAAGGCGCAATGGCGGATATCTGCGACGAGATCACCCCGCGCGCCCGGATGATGGGCGCGGTCAACGTCATCCGTCGCGAGGATGACGGCCGGCTCGTCGGCGACATGCTGGACGGGGCGGGCTTCGTCGCTGGGCTTGCGTCCGAGGGTATCTCCGTTAAAGGCAGGCGGGTCTATCTCGTCGGCGCCGGCGGGGCGGCGAGCGCCATCGCCTTCGCCATGATCGAGGCGGGCGTTTCCCACCTGACGCTGGCGAACCGCACGTCGGCCAAGGCGCAAGATCTCTGCGGCCGAATCCGCGACCATGCGCCCGACGTCTCCGTCAGCGTAGGTACGGCCGACCCGGCGGGCCATGACATCGTGATTAACGGCACTTCCCTCGGCATGAAGCCCGGTGATCCGCTGCCGCTCGACGGAGCGGGCCTGGTGCCCGGAATGGTCGTCGCCGAGGTCGTCATGGAGCCGGAGATCACCCCCCTGCTGGCCGCCGCCCGCGACGCGGGCTGCCGCATCCATCTCGGCAAGCCGATGCTGGAACAGCAGCTCGAACTGATGGCGAGCTTCTTCAAGCTTTGACGTCCCCGTACCGATCCGGTGGTGCGATTCCGATGCGTCAATCGGGTCCACGACCCAATCCTTTGGCTATTGCCACCCGCATGAGAGCCGCCCGCCCCGCATCTTCTCGAGGTGGCGTTCTCTTGCGTAGATCATTGCTGTCGGGCAGAAGTTGTCGGTGGCACGAAGCGCGATTAACAAGTGAGATTTCAAGATGGGTCGCGGCATTCCTCTCCGCCGCCGCCAACACTTCAGCACGATCACCACGTAGCCGGTTTTTCAGCTGCAAACTAAGGCGCGCGAGGCGGTCATCGACAGACGGAGGAGTTCGCCGAAAGATAGCCCTCCTCCGTGGCAGACGGCACCTCTCCCTCCCGGTCGCTTTCACACCAAAAACCGTAATCGATGCAAATCGGCTTAAGTGATCGCCGGGAAGAACAGGTCGGGGGGCGACATGCGCCACAAGACTTTCCTTTCGTTTGGGCGGCAAACCAGCGCCGCAGCCGCTCCGTCCGACCGTGCCGCCTCCCTCATGCAACGCCCCGAAGGCCAGCCCTCCGCCCGGCAAGACCCGATCGATATCAGGAACCGCGAAGGGCAGCGAGGAGGGGGCGCACGACCGCACCTTCAAGCGGACCATGCGCTCGCGAAGCTCGGCAAGCACGGGATCGATGGCATGGCTCGCCACGGCAGAATTGTTACTTCTCGGGCTTTCAGCCGTCCTTTTAGCTGATAGGTTCTTTATCTGTTCCGATTGATGAAGTGTGTCAATCGGGGCCCCGTCCGGGAAGCCTCGGCGCAGCTAAAGCGCTGAAATTAATACAATAGCTGCATCAAGGGAATATCCGCCGCTCGGAGAGACAGGAAAATTTACTTAGGCGCAAGTGCCTCAGGCTTTCTCGTGCCACCTCACCGGGCTCTGCACCGCGGTGACCGAAACCAGTCTCGACGGTAACATGGCCGGTGTAATTCGCCGTCACGAGTGCCTCCATGCAGAGCAGCCAATCCGTCGTACCCTCGCCGATGGCCTTTCGCTGGGTGTCCGCCACGTGGATGTTGACGAGGTCAGCACCCATCTCCGCAACATAGGCCGCGAAGCTCCCGCCTTCGAAATCCATGTGGAACGTGTCAAACATCAGCTTCACATTCGATGTCTCGACCGCCTCCATCATGCGGCGCGCATCAGCCGGCGTGTCGATGAGGTTGGTATCGGACGTGGTCGGCTCGATGGCAATGGTAATGCCCCTGTCCTGCGCGTGGATGGCGATCTGGCGCAGGCAATCGGCGCTGTAGTCCCAGCCGATTTCCGGCGACATGCCCTGCGCCCGCCAGCCGCCGATGTAGAGGACCATGCCGGCGCCGAGATCGGAGGCCAGATCGATGATATCAATATAGTGTGACACCGTCGCCTGGCGCTCCGCCCTCAACGAGGAGCAAGGATTGCAGCCGAAGCCGCCGCCGATGGCGGGGAGGAGAGCGGAGATATCCAGCCCCTCAGCGTCGGCAATCGCGCGGATTTCCTTCCGGCGGTCCTTTGCCAGGTGCTGCGGCCAGGCATGGGGCGCGCAGCAACCGATCTCGACGGCATCATAGCCTGCCTCGGCGATGGAGCGGATCGTCTCGTCCAGCGTGTAGGTGGGCAGTAAGGTCGGGAAACTGCTGTAGGGAAAGGTGTTGAAGGCGAATTTCATGGCACGGATATCCTTCGGCTGTCTTACCAGATCGCACGCGATGGAGGATTCAAAGATCAGGCCGCCGTCGGCGCCATGGCACCGGTCATGATCGCGACCGCATCGGACATGGAATAGTCCTTCGGCGAAATGACCGCCGCGCGCCGGCCGAGACGATGGATGTGGATGCGGTCGGCGACCTCGAAAACATGCGGCATGTTGTGGCTGATGAGTACGATCGGCACGCCGCGGGCCCGCACCTTGAGGATGAGATCGAGCACCTTGCGCGATTCTTTTACGCCGAGCGCGGCTGTCGGCTCGTCCATGATGATGACCTTGCTGCCGAAGGCGGCGGCGCGCGCGACGGCAACACCCTGCCGCTGACCGCCCGACAGCGTCTCCACCGGCTGCTGGATGTTCTGGATCGTCAAGAGACCGAGTTCCGAGAGCTTCGCACGGGCGATGTCGTTCATCGTCTGCCGGTCGAGTTGATGGAACAGCTTGCCGAAAAGGTTCGGACTGTAGATTTCCCGTCCGAGAAACATGTTGTCGCTGATAGACAGGGCGGGTGAAAGCGCGAGTGTCTGGTAGACGGTCTCAATGCCGGCCTTGCGCGCTTCGATGGGCGAGGAGAACGAGACCGGTACGCCATCGAGACGGATTTCGCCGCTATCGGGGCGGATGGCACCTGACAGCGCCTTGATGAGGCTCGACTTGCCTGCGCCGTTGTCGCCGATGACGGCGAGGATCTCGCCGGGCATCAGGTCGAATTCGCCATTGTCGATCGCAACCACGCGGCCGTAGCGTTTCATCAGGCCGCGGGCGCTGAGAACAGGGGTGACTTCGGTTTTCATGCGGAAACCTTTCTGATCCACTGGTCGACGGCGACGGCGATGATGATCAGCCAGCCGATGGCGAAGAGCTGCCAGAGGACATCGACGCCAGCGATGCGCAGACCCGATTGGAAGACGCCGACGATGAGCGCACCGACCAGTGGTCCAAGGATCGAGCCACGCCCGCCGAACAGCGAGATGCCCCCGATCACGACTGCGGTGATCGACTGAAGATTGCCCTCGAAGAAGCTGGTGGGCGACACCGCGCCGACGCGACCGATGGCGGACCAGCCGGCAAGGGCACAGATGAAACCGGCGACCGCGTAGACGGAGATGAGCACGCGATCGGTGCGGATGCCGGCGAGTTCCGCCGCCTCCTTGTCATCGCCGACGGCATAGATATGTCGGCCCCAGGCAGTGCGCGTCAGCGCGTACCAGAGCACGAGGAAGACGGCGACGAACAGAAGCGAGCCGTAGCTGATCTTCGTTCCGAAGACCGACAGGTTCTCGCCGAAGAATTTCAGTATGGGCGCTGTCTGGTCGATTTCGCTGCCTCGGATCGACTGCGCGCCCGACAGATAGAGATTGAGCGCATAGAAGACGTTCCAGGTGCCGAGCGTGGCGATAAACGGCGGCAGCTTCACTCGGGTGACGAGAAAACCGTTCATCAGGCCGATGCCGGTACCGACGAGAAACGAGATAAGGAGCGATGGGATGGGCGGCCAGCCGAGCTTGACAGCCAAATTACCAGCCACGACCGAGCTCAGCACCATGATGGCGGCCACCGAGAGATCGATGCCGGCCGTGAGGATGACCAAGCTCTGGGCGACGGCGAGAATGCCGATGATCGAGACCTGCTGGACGATCAGCGACATGTTGTAAGGCGTGAAGAATTTGCTGCCGGCAAAAAGACCGAAACCGATCAGCGACACCGCCAGCACGATAAGCGGCACGAAAGTGGGATAGCTGTGCAGGAAGCGCTGGAGCTTCTGCATCAGACCGATCGCGTCAGTATCGAATTGCGCAAAGCCGCCCGCGGGCTCTGCCGCTGCATCGGCGCCTTCGGCCTTGTCGGCCAGCGCGTCGAGATTGTTCGTCATGGATCCTATCCCTATGTGAGCCGGGAATGGGGCGGGCGGCAGACCGCCCACCCCGCGGCTTGCCCCGGGAGTGGCAGGCGAAAGGTCGTCAGAGACTTGCGGGTGCTAGCGCCGCATCAGCCCCAGCACTTCTTCAGGCCTTCGTCGGCGGTGATCGACGGCAGGCCATCGACAGGCTGATCGGTGATCAGTTCGACACCGGTGTTGAAGAAGTCGAGGCCGGGCGTGGGCTCCGGCTTCTTGCCGCTGTCGGCAAAGGCCTTGATCGCCTCGATACCCATGGAGGCCATCAGCAGCGGGAACTGCATGGAGGTGGCGCCAATCACACCTTCCTTGATATTCTGTACACCTGGGCAACCGCCGTCGATGGAGACAATCATCACGTCCTTCTCGCGGCCTGCGGCCTTGATCGCCTCATAGGCGCCGGCAGCCGTCGGCTCGTTGATCGTGTAGACGAGGTTGATCTCTGGATCGATCTGCAGCAGGCTTTCCATGCCCGTCCGGCCGCCCTCCTCGTTGGCGTTGGTCACGGCATTACCGATGATGCGCGGATCATCCTCATCGCCGATATCGGTCGGGTTCTTGATGTCGATGCCGAAACCGGAAAGGAAGCCCTGGTTGCGCATGTAGTCGACAGTGATTTCCTGCGCATTGAGGTTCAGCAGTGCGATTTTCGCATCCTTCGCGGCATCGCCGAGCTTGCCAGCCGCCCATTTTCCGACAAGTTCGCCGGCCTTGAAATTGTCCGTCGCGAAGGTGGCATCAGCCGCATTCGCCGGATCGAGCGGTGTGTCGAGCGCGATGGTGAGCAGGCCAGCCTCGCGTGCCTTGGTGATGATTGGCACGAGCGCGCTGGAATCGTTTGGCGTCAGGAGAATACCCTTCGCTCCGCTGGCGATGCAGGATTCGATGGCGGCGATCTGCGTATCGGCGTCGCCGTCCTGCTTGCCGGCGAAGGTCAGAAGCTCGATGCCGAGCTCTTTTGCCTTGGCGCTGGCGCCCTCCTTCATCTTGACGAAGAACGGGTTGATCTCGGTCTTCGTGACCAAACAGGCGGTAATCTTTTCCTGGGCTTGGACCGGCGCAGCGAAGGCGGCTGACGCCAGAAGAGCGCCAAAGGCGGCGCGAGCAAAAGTCGAGTGCATTTCATCCTCCCATGAAGCAGGGCCTCTCCCCCGCGAATGTTGTGCGGACAGGCGCTCTCCCTAGCGCCCCGCCGGCAAAGGACTGCCCTTTCGACCGGCGACGAGAATGCAAGCATCGATGGCCGATCTTGTCAATATTTAATGCGGTATGATTTATTAAATATACTGCGAGAGTGCGGAAGCGAGCGAAAAATCAACCGAAGCGATCTCAGAAAAATCCGTCATCTTATTGAAAATATCCATATATTTAGCGATACAAGTCCGAAGCTTTCCTGCCGATCCCTATACGGCAAAGCCAATCGACATGCATAATATCAACTTCCGTATGATTTATTATTGACGACATGGCCTTTACCCCTCATATTTCGCCCACATCGGAGGAGTGACGCGCAGCCAGTTGGTGTGCGGGGCAAAGCGATATAAATTCGCGTCGGCGCAGTGCGCATGACGGGAGGTGCAGGGAAGATGTTGAGCACGGACAAGGCAGGCGGCGAGCGACTGGATACCAGCCGGGGCACGAACCAGACCGGAGTGAAGCTCTATAACGAACGGCTCGTGCTTTCGCTCGTTCGCACGCATGGTCCGCTGTCGAAGGGCGAGATATCACGTATGACGGGGCTTTCCGCGCAGGCCAGTTCCGTCATCATGAAGCAGCTCGAAATGGACGGCCTTCTGGTGCGCGGCGAGCCGCAGCGCGGCAAGGTGGGCCAGCCTTCCATTCCGATGGCTCTCAATCCGGAAGGCGCCTTCTCTCTCGGCTTCAAGATCGGCCGACGCTCCGCCGATCTCGCGCTGATGGACATGGTCGGGACACCACGTCAGATGATCCGCACGACCTTCGCCTATCCGACGCCGGCGCTGCTGAAGCAATTCTTCCAGACGAGCCTCGAGACGATCACCGACAACATGACGCGCATCCAGTTCAGCCGAGTGCGTGGCGTGGGCATCGCCGCGCCGTCGGAAATGTGGAGCTGGGAAGAGGAAGTCGGCGCGCCGCATGATGTGGTCGATGCCTGGCGCAACTTCGATCTCAAGGCCGAGGTCGCGCAGCTCTGCGACTGGCCGGTCCATTTTTACAACGACGCCACGGCGGCCTGCGCGGCCGAACTCGCCTTCGGCGAAGGCGGCAAATATCCGGATTTCCTCTATGTCTTCTTCGCCACGCTGGTCGGCGGCGGCGTGGTGCTCGACGGCAGCCTCTATCCCGGCCGTCGCGGTTATGCCGGCGCGATCGGATCGGCGCCGGTGTCCATGCCTGAGACGGGCAAGCCACCGAAACGGCTGATCCAGTGCGCCTCCATCTACCTCCTGGAGCGGATGATCCGCGACAGCGGCGGCGATCCGAGCCTCATCTGGCACAACAACAAGGACTGGAGCGCACTCGGCGATGTCGTCGACCGCTGGGTAGAGCAGGCAACCCACAGTCTCGCGCTGGCGATCGGCAGCGCCATCTCCGTTATCGACTTCCACAATGTGGTGATCGATGGCGGCTTTCCGCCGGACGTGCGAGCGAAGGTGGTGGCGCGCACGCGCCAAAAACTCGCCGCCATGGACGTGCAAGGCGTAGCGCCGGTAGAGATCGTGGAGGGGAAAATCGGCAGCGATGCCCGCGTACTGGGGGCGGCCAGCCTGCCGCTCCTGGCCGAATATGCGCGGCACCGGGATCTGCTTTTCAGCTAACCGTACGGCGCGGGAGCGCCTTGCGGGCAAGAACATCGACAGACAATGAATGGGGCGCCCGTTTCTCGGGTGTCGGGAGGATTTGCGTGCTTATCGGTATCGACTGGGGTGGAACAAAGATCGAGGGCGTGGCTATGGAGCCGGATGGACGCGAGCTTTTGCGCCTGCGCCAGGACACGCCACGTCATGATTATTTCGGCTGTATCCGCATGATCAAGGAGATGATCGACGGGCTGGAGACACAGACGGGGCGCAGCGGCTCGGTCGGCATCGGCATTCCCGGCTCGCTCGAACCCGTCAGCCGTCTCGGCAAAGGCGCGAGTTCCACCTGGCTGCTCGGCCGGCCGGTGGAGAAGAATCTTAACGACATTATCCAGCGCGAACTGCGTATCGAAAACGATGCCGACTGCTTTGCCGCGTCGGAAGCGGTAGACGGCGCGGGGGCGAACCACAACGTTGTCTTCGCGGTAATCCTCGGCTCGGGCGCAGGGGCGGGCATCGCGATCGGCGGAAAGGCGCATCACGGCCCCAACAACAGCGGCGGCGAATGGGGCCACAATCCCCTGCCCTTCCCCGATATCACGGAGATTTCCGGGCGTCCGTGTTATTGCGGCCGCCATGGCTGCATGGAGACCTGGGTATCCGGCCGCGCCTTCGAGGCGGAATATACCCGCCACACCAGCGAGGAATTGAAGGCGCGCGCGATCATCGAGAAGAAGCGGGCTGGTGACCGGCTTTGCGGCCTGCTCTGGGACCGTTATGTCGACCGCGTCGCGCGTGGTCTGGCGACGGTCGTCAACACGCTCGATCCGGACGTGCTGGTCATGGGCGGCGGCATGTCGAATGTCGATGAACTTTATGACGATTTACCGCCGGCGCTCGCCAAGCGAACGTTCTCAACAGTGTTCCACACCCCCATCAAGCGGGCGCTGCACGGTGATTCCAGCGGCGTGCGCGGTGCGGCCTGGCTCTGGCGCGATTGAAAGGACAGTTCCGATGATCAATTCCATGCTCGCGCAGCGCTATGACTTTGCGCTGACGCTGATCCGTGATGCCGGCGACCTCGCCCATGACTACTTCCGCCGGCGCGACAGCCTGACGATCAAGAGCAAGGGTGCCCAGGACATGGCCAGCGAGGCTGACCTGAACACCGAGCTTCTCATCAAGGAACGGCTGGCGGCCAGTTTCCCCGAAGATGCTTTCTTCGGCGAGGAAACCGGCATCTCCACCTATGCGCCGGGTCAGGGCATCTGGGTTGTCGATCCGATCGACGGTACACAGCCGTTCATTTCAGGCCTTTCCAGTTGGTGTGTGTCGATCGCCTTCGTGCAGGACAACGAACTGAAATTCGGTCTGGTCTATGCGCCGGCTCGCAACGAGTTGTTTGCTGGCGGCATCGATCTCCCGGCCACGCTGAACGGCAAGCCCGTCGAGCGCCATCCCGGCCGCTCGGTGCGTGAAGGCATCTGTGGCGTCGGCTATTCCCCGCGCGTGAAACCCGATGAATTCCTGCCGATGTTTGGCCGCCTGCTCCATGCCGGCGGCATGTTTTACCGCGAGGGCTCCGGCGCGCTGACCCTGTGCTACGTCGCAAGCGGGCGCCTTCTTGGCTATATCGAGCCGCATATCAACTCCTACGATTGCCTCGGCGCCATCGCCGTCATTCGAGCTGCTGGTCTGAAGACCAACGACTTCCTTGCCGATGACGGGCTGAACAAGGGCAATCGTGTCATCGCCGGCAACGACGCCGTCTATGCGGCACTTCTCGAAATCTACGGCAACTGACCGGTGATGGAGACCTTATCCCGCGCCGGGCGCACCTACGATGCCTTCCTGTTCGACATGGACGGCACGCTTCTCGATTCGACCGCGGTGGTAGAGCGCGTCTGGGGCCGCTGGTGCACGCGTCACGGCTTCGACCCCGCCGTATTCATCCCAACAATCCACGGTGTGCGGGCGATCGACGTCATCACGCCGCTCGCGCTGCCGGATATCGATCCGCTCCGGGAAGCGATTGCGATACAGGACGAGGAACTGAAAGATGTCGAGGGCATAAGACCGGTACCCGGCGCGATCGATTTCCTCAACGCGCTGCCGCGCGATCGCTGGGCGATCGTCACCTCTGCGCCGATCGAGCTTGCGCGCAGGCGCATGGCCGCTGCCGGCATTCCGTTTCCGGATGTCATGATCAGCGGCGAGGATGTAGCGAACGGTAAGCCCAACCCGGCTTGCTACCTGCTCGGCGCGAAACGGCTCGGGGTCGATCCGGCGCAATGCCTCGTCTTCGAGGACGCCCCCGCCGGCATTCTTGCCGCCGAAGGCGCGGGCGCCGACGTGGCGGTTATCACCGCTACGCATCATACTCCTATGGTGACACCCCATCTGTCAGTATCTGACTATCGTACGCTCCTCGTTTTCACTCTCCAGACGGGGCAGTTAAGATTTGAACCAATAGCCCCGCACGCTCTGTTCTCGTAGCTTAGTCGTGGGCTTGATTAACTAGCAGAATCCACCCAAGGCCTGTTCAACTTGGTTGATCCGACCAAAGCCGCCTTGAGACCAGTATTATTTGTCTTCAAGGGAGGAAATGTTGCCACACCCGATGGTAGGATATCCGCACAGACCCTATGCGGCCTCTTCGCAGCCACACACTTCCAACTGCGATCCATACCTCGGATGCAGGTTGTAAATTGGGCAGTTTCGACGCTCCGTCTCACTGCGAGCCTTGGAGGTTTATCAAGCAACATTAATATCGATTGCGAAGCGCATTTCAGCAATCCTCGTACAACTGCTGCTACCGGAGGCCATAGCGGCGCGGCAGGTCACTCACGGTCTTGAAAGGGTCCGAAATACCCCCCCCCCCCGGCATCGTGATTTGCTCACACGCAATCTACTAGCGAAAGCACCAACTTGCCGCGCGCGCAAACGACCGGTAGCTGTTGGTTTCCCCACAGAACTGAGCCGGCTACACGCATAAATTCCGACGAGAATTGAGCCATGTGAAACTTCCCTCAACACCGTGAGCGACGGAGCAACGAAGTGATCCACATGGGACTTTTAAACATCATCCGCCGTATGGCGCTGTGCGAGAAGTATTCAACCCCGATGCCCCAGCCGCGCGTGGCAACCATCGTGATCGTCGCCACGAGTGCATTCCTCGATCGCCGCCAAGGGCTGAAATCATCCGCCGCGCCGGTGCCCCGAAACTTCCGCGCCGGCGCCGGACGGCAGGGCGAGGAAGCGGAGGGCGGAGGCAAGTCCGATGGACGCGACGACGAGGAAGGCGGCGCGGATACCCGTCAGCATCGCCCCCGGGCCATCGGGCACGAAGACCGACACAATGCGGATGACGGCGGCTGCGACGGCAATGCCGAGGAGCTGGGAGAGCTGCTGGAGCATGGCGGAGATGGTCGTCGCCGCGCTCCTCTGCCCGGCTGTCACGTCGGCGAAGGCGATGGTCGTCAGCGCTGTGAACTGCATGGAGCGGGAAAGACCGCAGGTGATCAGCAGCGCGAAGAGGAAAAGCCGCGGCGTCTCGCCATCGATGAAGGCGAAGATGCCAATGGTCAGCGCCGCGACGACGCCGTTGACGACCAGCAGGCTGCGGAAGCCGAAGAGGCGCAGCGCCGGCGTCGTCACGCTCTTCATCAGGAGGTTGCCGAGAAAGTAGACGAGGATCAGCGAGCCCGTCTCCACCGCATCGAAACCGAGGCCGACCTGGAACAGCAAGGGCAGCAGGAAGGGCGTGGCATTGACGGCGAGGCGCCCGGCGGTACCGGACGAGAGCGTGGCGAAAGCGAAGGTCGGCACCTTCAGCACCGCCAGGTCGAGCAGGGCATGCGGTGCGCGCCGGAGATGACGGACGGCGAAGGCGCCGGTGACGAGGCCCGCCGCCAGAAGGGCGAGCGCGCCGGTGCCGCCGGCCGAGGAACTGGAGAATTCGAGGCCGGCCAGCGTCAGCGCCAGCCCTGCCCCGGTCAGCACGAATCCGGCAAGGTCGAACGGCCGGTCGCCCTCGGCCGGTGCAGACGGCACGAAGAAGGCGACGAGCACGACACCGAGAAGGCCGAGTGGCAGGTTGATGAAGAAGTTCCATTGCCAGCCGGCATGGGTGGTGATCCAGGCACCGATCAGCGGGCCGATGACGGGCGCGATCAATGCCGGCCAGGTAATCGTAGCGATCGCTCGCACCAGCTCAGCCTTCGGCGCGTCGCGCAGTACGAGCTGGCGGCCGACCGGCGTCATCAGCGCCGCGGATGCGCCCTGAAAGAGACGCGCGGCAGTGAATTCGGTGAGCGACCCGGACAGACCGCAGGCGGCGGAGGCGAGCGTGAAGAGCGCGATGGCGGCAAGGAAGACCGTGCGCGCACCAAAGCGATCAGCGAGCCAGCCGGCCGGCGGAATGAAGACGGCCATGGCAAGCAGATAGGCGGTGAAGCCGATGTTGAGCGTCACGACATCCGTCGCGAAGGCCTTCGCCATCGCCGGCAGCGAGGTCGCAATGATCGTGCTGTCGAGCATCTGCATGAAAAAGGCCACGGCCACGACGGCCGGGACGATGCGGGTGCGGTGAAGCGGAAGGGACGTGGAAGAAATGGACGACATCGCGAAACGGGACTTGGGGGCGCCAGCGCGAAGCCGACGCCCGAGACTACGGGGATCAGTTGCTGGCGGCAACCTGCTTGAGGGCCGCGTCGTAGAAGGAGCGGTCGATCCACGTCGTGTAATCGACCTTGCCCTTCAATAGGCCGGCATCCGCCATGAAGGCTTCCTCACCTTGGAGTGCACGCACCGCATCCGCGGTGATCTCGGGGTCCTGGAAGAACTTGCCGTTCGGATAGGTGGCGCGCACCGCCTTGTCGCTACTGCCGGTCTCCTTGACGAAGATCGCGATGGTCTCCTGTGGATTGGCGTCGGCCCAGCGGGCGGCGGCGATGTCGACGGCGAGGAGCCGCGTCACGATATCGGGATACTTGCGGGCGAAATCGCCGTTGACACTGATGAGGTGCGGCACTGCCCAATCGGGGTTTCCCGACACGCCGGCGTCGAAGATCACCCGTGCCGCGCCCTTCTCGACCAGCGTCTGGACCGGGCCGGTACTTTCCACGACGGCATCGACGTCGCCGCGAACGAGCGCCGGGCCGGAGCTTTCGATGCCAAGATTCAGGCTCTCGACATCCTTCAAGGAAAGCCCAGCAGCCTTCAGCGCTTTGGCGAAGGTCGAGTGGCGCACGGTGCCGGAGAGATAGGCGACCTTCTTGCCCTTCAGCTCCTCAATCGTCCGGATCGGCGAATCCGGCTTGACGACGATCTGCGTCTCGTTCGAGCGATTCCAGCTCGAAAGGCCGATCAGCTTGACGTCCGCGCCCGTTGCGGCAAGGCGCAGCGAGGGGTTGTTGCCGATATAGGTAAAGTCGATGGCGCCCGAGCCGAGCGCGACGGTGGCCGCCGAGCCACCATCGAAGGTGATCAGCTCGATCTTGATACCATCCTTGGCGAACTCGTTCTCCAGCAGCTTTCTGTTGCGGTAGAGGATGAACTTCAGGTGGCCCGGCGCGGTGGAGCCGATACGGACAACCTTGGGCTTGGCCTCGCTCGCGACGGCGGAAGCAAAGCCGCCAACAGGCAGGAAGGAAAGCGCGAGCGCCAGTTTCAGGAGGGTCCGGCGGAACGGTGCGGATGTCATGGCGAGAATCCTTTCGAGATCGATGGGATATGGAGGGAAGGCATCAGTTCGGCCCGCTCTCGGCATTGCCGCGCCAGTGGGTGGCACGCCGTTCGCCGGCGACGAGCAGGTAGTTGAGGACGAGGCCGACGATGGTCAGCGTCAGGATGCCGGCATACATCCGGTCCGTTTCCAGCATCAGCGAGGAATTCTGGATGAGGTAGCCGATGCCCGATTGGGCGGCGAGCATCTCGGCGGCGATGACCGAGAAGAGCGAGGTCTTTACGCCGAGCCGCACGCCGGCGACGATGGAGGGAATGGCCGAGGGGAATATGACTTTCTTGAAGAGATCCCAGTCGGAGGTGCCCATGGAGCGCGCTGCCTTGATCAGGAGCGGGTCGACCGACTTCACGCCGACAATAGTGTTGATCAAAAGGAAGAAGACGGCGGCGTAGAAGGTGATGGCGATCTTCGAGGCCTCGCCGATACCGAGCACCAGGATGAAGACCGGTAGCAGCGCGAATTGCGAGGTGTTGCGCAGGGTCTGGACGAGGAAGTCGGAAGCCTTCTCGAAGACGGGATAACGCCCCATCAGGAAACCGAGCGGCACGGCGATGACGACGGCGAGCGCAAAGCCGATTGCTGCCCGCTGCAGGCTGATGCCGATATGGTCGACGAGTTGGCCCGAGACGACCATCTCCCACAGCACGGTGAGAACCCGGCTCAGCGGCGGGAAGAACAGCGCATTGATCCAACCGGCGCGTGGTGCGATCTCCCACAGGAGGGCGAAGGCGATCATAGCCGGCAGGCCGAGCGAGACGGTGGAAAGCATCTGTCCGACGGCGGTCGGCGGCCTTTCGGCCGCGCGCTTGCGGCGGGACGAAAGAGAGTTGCGCAGCGGCAGGTTGCGGTCGGCGATCAGGCTCATCGGGCCCTCCTCAGTTGACGTAGCTGGAAGCGAGCGCCCAGTCGCGCTGCGCCTTGACGACCTCGTCGCGCAGGCTTTCCCAGACGCGACCGCGATAGGCGTTGAAGGCCTCGCTGTTGCGGATGTCGAGGTCGCGTGGGCGCGGCAGGTCGATCTTGACGATCTCCTTGACGCTGGCCGGGCGTGCCGTCATCACCACCACGCGGTCGGCGAGGTAGATCGCTTCGTCGATGGCATGGGTGACGAAGACGACGGTCGTTTTGATCTGCTCCCAGATGCGCAGGAGCTCGCTCTGCAGGATGTCGCGCGTCTGGGCGTCGAGTGCGGCGAAGGGCTCGTCCATCAGCAACACCTGCGGATCGGTGGAGAGCGCCCGGGCGATCGCCACGCGCTGCTGCATGCCGCCCGAGAGCTGCGAGGGGAAGCGGTCCTCGAAGCCCTTGAGGCCGAAGAGATGCAGAAAGTAGCGCGCTTTCTCCCGGCGCTCGGCGGCGGCAATGCCGCGCACTTCCAGCGCATATTCGATATTCTGAAGCGCCGTGCGCCAGGGGAACAGAGCATATTGTTGGAAGACATAGGCCGTGCGGGCATGCGGTTTTGCGACCTCGACGCCGTCGATGCGGGCGACGCCCGAAGTCGCCTCGGTCAGGCCGGCGATGACGTCGAGCAGCACCGACTTGCCGCTGCCCGAAGGGCCAACCAGGGTGATGAACTCGCCCCTGCCGATGGTGAGATCGACACCGTCGAGCACCGCGATGCGGTTGGAGACGACGCCGTCGACGGTGACGGTCTGTCCCTGCTTGAGGGTGAAGGTCTTGCGCAGCGCGCTGACTTCGATGCGTTCCATGTCTATCTCCTTCAAACCTGCGCCACGCGGATGTGGCGGGTCGGATCGTTTTGAGCGCCACCGGCACGGCCGCGGCTCCAGCCGAGCGCGCGGGCATAGGTTCCGAACAGGCCGCGCTCCAGCACTTCGGCTTCCTGGATGCCAATCGGCCCGTCCGCTGCCTCGGCGACATAGAGCGCATCGGTCGGGCAGTAGATCTCGCACAGAAAGCACGTCTGGCAGTCGTCCTGCCGGGCGATGACAGGCAGGCCCGTCTCATCGCGGTCGAAGACGAAGGCGGGGCAGATGCGCTCACAGATGTCGCAGCGGATGCAGCGGTCGGCTGAGATGACTTCAATCATCGCTTAGCCCTCCCGCGCCGTATCGAGCGCGATATCCTCGCGCACCGCCGTCACCCGGTCGAGACCGGAGACGATGATGCGGCCCACCTGAGTCGCGTCCTCGCCGGGAAAATCACGCCGCCGGTGCACGCCACGGCTTTCGCTGCGCAGCAGGGCTGCCGCGACCGTCCAGCGGGCGCTTGCCGTGACGGCGGCCACTTCGCGGGCATAGAGGCGCGCGAGGCCCGCCGCGGGCGCGGCCCGGTTGAGGCGTGTCCACGCGTCCTCCAGCACCCGACCGCTTGCCTCCAGCGTACCGGCCGTGCGCCAATAGCTCTTGTCGAGCGGCACGATCTCGTCGCGCACGGTACGGGCGACGGCGGAAAGGTCGATCGCCTCGCCCTCCGCCTCGCCACGAAGGCCCGCCCCGCCGAGTGGGCGAAGGCGGGCTACGTCGCGGTTCTGCCGGCGGCGGGCGTGCTTGGCCGCACCGTGGCCGGCCCACCAGCCGCTGGCGATAGCCCAGGAGGCGTTGATGGCCCCGCCGCCGGAAATGCCGCCCGTGACGTTCTCGCGACTCGCCGCATCGCCGGCGGCATAGAGGCCGGCAATGCCGGTACCGCAATCGGCGGAGACGATGCGGATGCCGCCGGTGCCGCGCACGGTGCCCTCGTATTTGAGGTCGATGCGGAAGGGGTCCCTGAACGGGTCGATGCCCATCCGGTCATAGGGCTGGAAACAGTTCGGCTGGCCGCGGCGCAACCAGTCCTGCATGGCGGGTTCGGCAAGGTCGAGCCGGGCATAGACGGGGCCGGACAGCAGCGCCTCGGCCACCAGCCGCTCGCCGCCGCCGATGCCGTTCGTCACCGGCTGGCCATGGGCATCGCGCAGCACTTCGCCGTTGGCACGATAGAAGGTCGCCCAGCGGAACGGGAGACCCTTGTTCAGCGAGGATCCGTGCGGGGCGAGCGTATACTTGCCCGTGAACTCCATGCCGGAGAGCGACGCGCCGGCCTCGGCGGCGAAGAGATAACCGTCGCCCGTCAGCCCAGTACCGCCGAGGATGCGCTCGAAGAAGGCGCAGCCGCCCGTCGCCAGCACGACGGCGCCGGCCGAGACGGAAAAGCCCGCGCCACTTCGGCGCGACAGCCCTGCCGCCCCGCCGACATGATCGTCGTCGCCGAGCAGTTCGAGGATCGGGTGATGGTCGAGGATGGTGACGCCAGCTTTCTGCACCTTCCGGCGCATGAAACGCATGTAGTCGGGGCCGCGCAGGTTCGCGATGTAGAGACCGCCGTCCTCCTCGCTCGGGAAGGGATAGCCCCATTCGACCAGCTTCAGCAGGTTCTCATAGGCCCGGTCCGCCGCCCGCAGCATCCAGCGGCGGTCGGCAAGGCCGGCCGTGCGCTTGAAGCGTTGCTCTACGGACGCCACCCGCCCCTCACCAGGCGGCACGCACCATGTCCCGGTATTGGAAGGCGCGGTCGCGCCGCTGGTGCCGTGATAGCCCTTGTCGGCTAGGACGACGCGTGCCCCGGCCTCGGCGGCCGAAAGCGCCGCCCAGGCGGCGGAAGGCCCGCCGCCGACCACCAGCACGTCCGTTTCGATATGCCGCCCGTCTTCGGCGATCTGTTGCTTGCGAAGCGATGCCATGGTGTTCCGATGCGTAAAAAAGGGGGGGACTGGCCGGCCCTGTGGCCGGCCGTTGCCACGCAACTCAGGCGGCGGTGGAGAACCAGGAGGGCTCGTTGCCGGCTGTCCACTTGATGTTGCAACCGATCGAGGGCACCTGCCGTGCGTCGGCGGCCTCGCCCTTCAGCACCGCCGCGATGGCGGCCCTGAGGTCAGCACCGGTCACGTCCTTGCCGTTGCCCGGACGGGCATCGTCGAACTGGCCGTGATAGGCGAGCTTGCGGTCGCGGTCGTAAAGGAAGAAATCGGGCGTGCAGGCCGCGCCATAGGCCTTGGCGACGCGCTGGGAGGCATCCTTCAGATAGGGGAAGTCGTAGCCGTAGGTTCTCACCTCCGCACCAATCCGCTCCAGCGTCTCTTCCGGATGCGTCGCCGCGTCGTTGCTATTGATAGCGACGACGGCAAGCCCCAGCCCGGCATGGTCGCGAGCGAATTGCGCCAGCGTCTCACGGATCAGCACTACGAAGGGGCAGCGGTTGGAGAGGAAGACGACGAGCAGCGCCGGGCTGTCGTCGAAATCCGCCAGCGTAAACAGGTTGCCGTCCGCGTCGGGCAGGATGAAATCGATGGCGGCGGTGCCGAGTGTGATGGGGTTGGCTTCGGTCTTGGGCATGGTATCCTCCTAATAAACGAACAAGATAATTAACCCACATAATCCATAGAAATTATAGATATTTATTTTTACAAAACGCCCGGCGCGAGAGATAATGTTGGTGCGCGGAGCTGCTCATGCAGACATTCGTTCCCTGAGCGCGGCTTCTCCACGACCAAAGACATGGAACCAAGCGCAGTCGCCTGGCCGCGCTTGGTTCCGAAACTTAATCAGCTCAATCACGCAGCATATTAGAATTCAATCTCGGCTCGGAGCTCGCTGATTGAATCGGGTGGTATGGGATCGACGGCGGTCATCCAACGCGAGGCAGTTGGCCGAGACTAATCGGGCGCACCTTCCCGAATCCACCTATCACCAGATAGATCAACGGTCGAAATGAGCAGGATTTCGTCACCTTGGGCAAACCAATCACCCAACAGTCGATTGGCTTCCCGGGAGTCATGGACATTACCGATGTCATCGACAATGAAGACAACCAGCACGGCATAGGCGTCTATTTACGAAGCCCGAAGATCGCGGCGGCAATCTCTAAGGCAATCGACGGCTAGACATATCGGTCAAAAACTGGGGCGGTCAGCCATCAATCTACCGAAACTGGTAGCGTCGCGTCCCGCTCTTCCGGTCAGTTCAGCCGGCCCGCAAACCACGCCCATGGTCAACTCACCGGAAGTTTTCAGCGACTACTTCCGCGCACGATAAGTTGCGGTTCAATCATAACATGCTGCACGTCCGGCGTGTCATCGAGCAGGTCGAGGATCAACCGCCCGGTGCGCTCGCCGATCTGGCGCGCCTGCGCGTCGATGGTCGTCAGCGCCGGCACGCTGATGCCACCGATTTCGTAATCGCCGAAACCGCCGATGGCCATGCGCGCCGGCACCGCCACGCCCCGACGTTGGCATTCCGTCAGCGCACCGAAAGCCGAGAGGTCCGAGACGCAGATTACCGCCTCGGTATCGGGATATTCGGTGAGCAGGCGCGCCATGGCGTTGGCGCCTTCGCGCATCGAAATCGGTGGCGCGCCGGCATCGATCAGCCGTGAGGCATCGAGTCCGTGATCACGAAGAGCAGCGATGAACCCCAGGCGGCGGTCGCTGCCGCGCGTATCGCGGCTGGCATCGCCACCGATGAAAGCGATGCGGGCATAGCCTGTCGCCACAAAGTGATCGACCATGCTGCGCACGGCGTCGGCATTGGAGAAGCCGACGAAATGGCCGATGGGCTCATTCGGCACATCCCACGTCTCGACCACGGGCACATTGGCGTTCTCCAGCAGTTTTCGGGCACGCGGCGTATGCTTGCCACCAGTTACGACAATGGCCTGCGGACGGCGGCGAAGGAACTGCTCGATCAGCCTCTCCTCTTCTTCCGTGTCATAATTGGTGTAGCCGAGCAGGATCTGGAAACCTTGAACGCTCAACGTCTCAGAAAGGCCGCGTACCGTGTCGGCGAAGTTTGCATTGTTGATGGAGGGGATGGTGACGGCGATGAAATCCGTCTTCTGGGAACGCAGGTTCGAAGCGGTGGAATCGAAGACGTAGCCAAGCTCTTCGGCGGCCTGCAGGATCGCATCGCGCGTATCCTTGCTGATCAGGCTGCCGGACTTGAAGGCACGGGACACGGTCATGGGGGAAACGCCGGTCTTCCGGGCTATGTCCGCCATCGTGGGGGCTTTGTCGCTCCGCATGTCCTGCCTCGTTATCGTTACCACAACTTAGCGCGGCACCCTACTCTTCCGCAAGCAGTCGGCCATCCGCCATCCCCTGTCCCCGCATCGGCAATCATCCCTCATCGGCGCCGATCGCCGCCGGCGCCGCACGGGCGACCACTTCGTCCTGCTCGCCCGAGCCGGAGCCGACACCGCCGAGAAGCACACCGCCGACGCGGATCGGAACGCCACCGCGCAGTCCCTCCCCCGGTCGCTGCGACAATGGCTGGACGCACCGCCGCCGGCACGCTGTCGCTCGGGTGCCCGATGGACGCGGCAGTGCGAGCCTTGGCCGCAGTACTTTTCAGGGAGAGGTAGCGCGATCCGGCCATGCGGAAGGAGGCAAGCGCGACGCCGCTCGGATCGACGATGACGAAGTATTGCGGCTGGTCCATGGCCTTCGCCGCGCCGATTGCCGCCATCAGCATGGATATGCCGTCGTTCGTCAGACGTGTCGTCGTTTCGCCAAAGGTCATGGCATGTTCCCTGCCAGCGGCCGCGTCCCGCCGCGAATAGCCAGCGACACGGCATAGACGGATGTTGTCGCAGTTATGAAGAGGCGATGTCCGTGCCGACCGCCGAAGCAGATGTTGGAGACGGTCTCCGGCACGAGGATTTTTCCGAGCCGCCGGCCGTCCGGCGCGATGCAATGCACGCCATCGCCTGCCGAGGACCAGAGATTGCCGGCCGCATCGACACGCATGCCGTCCGCGCAGCCGGGAGCGATCGCGTGGAACACCGCCCCGCCGGTCAACGTCCAGTCGGTTCCGACGTCGAAGACGCGGATGTGGTGCGGATCGCCGGAGAACATGCGGCCGGTATCCGCCACATAGAGCCGCCGCTCGTCTGGGCTGAAGGCAAGGCCGTTCGGGCAATTGAAATCGGTCAGCACCGCGCGGACCGCGCCGCCATGCGGATCGACGCGATAGACGTTGCAGGGCAGTTCCTGCTCGCTGCGCGTGCCCTCATAGTCCGAGGCGATGCCGTAATGCGGATCGGTGAACCAGATGGCGCCGTCCGAGGCGACGATCACGTCGTTGGGGGAATTCAGCCGCTTGCCGTCGAAACGGTCGGCGATCACGGTGATGGAGCCGTCGTGCTCAGTGCGCGTGACGCGGCGCGTTCCGTGCTCGCAGGTGACGAGCCGGCCTTCGCGGTCGCGCGTGTTACCGTTGGCGAAGCTGGACGGCTCGCGATAGGCGGTGACACCCAGCGCCGGGCTCCAACGCAGGATGCGGTTGTTGGGGATATCGGAGAAAAGCAGGCAATCGTGATCGCCGAACCAGACCGGTCCCTCCACCCAATCGAAACCGCCCGCGAGCTTCTTGAGCGGGGCGTTGCCGAGCACGAAACGGGAGAACTCGGGCTCCTCTGCCTCAAAAAACGACATTCCGCTCGTCTCCTTTCATCGATGATCGCAGCGCGGGATACCGGTGCGCCGGAGACGGTGCGGCACCGCCCCCGGCGCACCGGGGAGAAAGGCTTACTTGCCCCAAATATTCTTGTATTCGTCGCGATAACCGTTGTCCGGGTCGAAGGTGTTCTTCGGCCCGCCATCGAACTCGACATTGTCCGCCGTCACGACATGGAGGGGCGAGACATAGCCCGACCACGCCTCGCCGGAGAAGGCGCGGTTCAGCTCGTCGACAAGCTGCCAGCCCTGAAGGTTCAGCGGCTCGGCCACCGTCACCGACTGGTACTGCTTCGCGCGGATGCGCTGGTAGGCGCTTTCCGAGCCGTCACCGGCCGCAACGCTCTTCGGCGCGCCGTCGCCCGCGATGCCGGCCGCCGAAAGCGACGGCCCCATGAAGTCGAAATAGATATCGTTGATCGCCAGCGAATGGGTCCATTTCTCGCCGTACTTCTGCAGCAGCGTGGTGGTGAGCTGCGGCATGCGCTGCGAGGTCTCGGCAATCGGCGTATCGACATATTCCAGCACCGTGCCGCCGAGCGCCTCGATCTCCGCCTTCATCTTGTCGGCCTTGGCGATGGCGATGGCATAGGTGGAATCGGTGAAGATCACCACGCCCGGCTTGCCGCCGGCATCGACGAAGGCGTAGTCGGCGGCGGCCTTGGAGACCTCCATCGCGTCGGTCGTCACATTGGCGAAGACGCCGACGTCATCGACCGGGCCGACGGCCGGCGCGGCATGCCAGGCGACCATGGGAATGCCGGCTTTCTTGGCCTCTTCCATGGCGGGCTTCTGCTCGACCGCATCGAAACCGGCGATGATGATGCCGCCGGGCTTCAGCGTCAGCGCCTGGCCGAAGGACGCCGTGCGCCCCTCGATGGAGCCCGCGCCGTCGACCACGGTTACGGTCCAGCCGATGGCCGCCGTCGCTTCCTGGATGCCGTTGACGACGCCGAGGATGCCGCCGTTCTTCATGTCGGCGGCGACGACCACGACGGTCTTGCCGTCCGCGGCCTTTGGGCCGCTCGTCGGGCCGTCCCATTTCTCGACCTTGCTGGCGTATTTCTCGACGACGGCCTTGGCGTCGGCCATGGCGTCCGCGAAGGCGGGGCCGGCGAGGGTTATCGCGAACAGGGTCGCTGCGGTGGCTGCGAGGAAATGCCTGCGTTTCATGGATGTGTCCTCCCTTTGGACGTGAAAATGCGTGATCAGGACGGCTTGGCCGGTGTTCCCCTGGGCTTGATGGCGCCTGCCGCGCCGCGGCGGCGCTGGGCATAGCCGGCGATGCCGATGGCGACGAGCAGCGTGACGCCGTTGAACAGCGGCTCGACGAAGAAGGAGCCGCCGAATTGCTGGATGCCGGCAATGCCCACGGCGAGGATGATCACGCCGATCATCGTGCCCCAGACATTGACGCGGCCGGGCTTGATGGTGGTGGAGCCGAGGAAGGCGCCGACAAGCGCCGGCAGCAGGTATTCGAGGCCGACGCTCGCCTGGCCGATGCGCAGCCGCGAGGCGAGCAGCACGCCGGCGACGGCGGAAAGCACGCCCGAGGCGATGAAGGCGCCGATGACGAAGCGGCGGACCGGAATGCCGTTCAGCGCGGCCGCCTTCGGATTGGCGCCGATGGCGTAGACGTAGCGGCCGATCGGCAGGTATTCGAGCACGATCCACATGACGAGCGCCAGCGCCAGCACGTAGAATCCAGTGATCGGCAGGCCGAAGACCATGGTGCCGTTCAGCGCCAGGAAACCGTCCGGCAGGACGCCGACAACCTGCCGCCCGCCGGTGTGCCAGAGCGCGATGGCATAGATGACGGTGCCCGTGCCCAGCGTGGCGATGAAGCTGTCGATCTTGGCGACCTCGACCAGCAGGCCGTTCAGCACGCCCGTCAGCGCGCCGAGCACCAACACCACCGCCACCGCGATGGGCCAGGGGAAGCCGTACATGGTCTGCAGGCTGATGGCGAGGATATGCCAGAGCACGATGCCGTAGCCGATGGTCAGGTCGATGCGCCCGCAGGCCATGGGGATCATGGCGGCCAGCGACAGGATGGCGATGATCGTCTTGTTGGCGATGATCGAGCGCAGGTTGAGCAGCGTCGGGAACGTATCGGACAAGAGGACCGAGAAGACGAGGATGAGCAGCACCGTCAGGATGACGAGGCCATAGACGGGCAGCAGGCGCCTCAGCCGCTCGCCGGCCGAAAGGCCCTTCAATTCCGCCGGCGTCGGCTCGAGGGCGTTGGACTGTATGGATTGCATCGTCTTCTCCCAGAATCAGGCCGCTTCGGAAGCGGAGGCTGCCGAAATGACGGCGGATGTGGTGAGGTCGGCGCCGGAAAGCTCCCGGACGATGCGCCCGCGCGAGAACACCAGCGCCCGATGGCAGATATGGGCGATCTCCTCGAAATCCGTGGAAATCACGAGAACGGCGAGCCCCTCCTCCACCGCCGCGGCGATGAGGCGGTAGATATCGGCCTTGGCGCCGACATCCACGCCGGCGGTCGGATCCTCGGCGATCAGCAGCTTGCGGCCGGTCGCCAGCCAGCGGCCGACCACCACCTTCTGCTGGTTGCCGCCGGACAGCGCCTCGATGGCGAGCGACTGGTCGTTGGGACGCAGCCCCACCTTCTGGCCGAGAGCAAAAGCCATTTCGGCCTCCCTCCCCGGGGACAGGAAGGCGGCGAGCCCGCGGCCGGACGCGCCGGGGTTGATAAAAGTGTTCTCGCGCAGCGAGAGCGACATCGCGACGGATTCCTCCGTGCGGTCGCGGGCGATGAGGCCGATGCCGGAGGCGATCGCCGTCTCGGGGCTTGCAAGGTCCGGATGTGCGCCGCGGATCGTCACCTCGCCCGTGGCGGGCTCGGCGCCGAAGAGAGCGCGGCCGATCAGCTCCTGCCCAGCGCCGCGCAGGCCGACGAGGCCGAGAAGCTCGCCCTGCTTCAGTTCGAACGAGACGGGACCGGCGCCACGGCAGGCAAGGTCGCGTACCGACACCAGCGTTTCGCCGGGAACCGAATGCGCCTTGGCGAAGAGCTGTCCCGCCTTGTCGCCGATGATCATGCGGATAAGTTCGTCCGAACTGGTGTCCTTCACCGCCGTCTCACCGACGAGATGGCCATCGCGCAGCACGGCGACGCGGTCGGCGATGCGGAATATCTCGTCCAGCCGGTGCGAGACATAGATCATCGCCACACCCCGCTCCTTCAGCGGGCGGATGGCATCGAACAGGCGCTCGACCTCGTCGGCGGGAAGGCTGGCGGTCGGCTCGTCGAGGACCAGAACGTCCGCCTCCACGGCGAGCGCGCGGGCGATGGCGACCAGCGACTTTTCTGTGCGCGTCAGGCTCTGCACGCGGGTGGCGGGATCGAAATCGCAGCCGACCAGTTTCAGCGCCTCGGCGGTGCGCCGGGCCGTCGCGCTCCAGTCGATCAGACTGCGGCGCATGGAAAAGCCCTGCGCGAGGCCGACATTCTCCGCCACCGTCATCCATTCGATGAGGCCGAGATCCTGGTGGATGAAGGCGACCGGCTGCCGGGTATTGGGCTTGGGCGGACGATGGCGGTAGGACTCGCCGCGGAACAGAATCTCTCCGCCATCGGGCCGGTAGATGCCGGCGAGCGTCTTGATGAGCGTGGACTTGCCCGCGCCGTTTTCGCCGAGCAGGGCGAGGATCTCGCCGCGGCGAAGGTCGAGAGAGACGCCCGTCAAGGCCTTGGTGCCGCCGAATTCCTTCGAGACGGCCCTGAACTCCAGCAGCTTGTCCCCGTCCATTCGCTCCTCCCAAAGCATCATGGCCTAATGCAACATTGATATGGTATCGATAACATTGCTGTCAAGCGGTGTTTTAGCCGATGCTGCTTCACCGCGATTGGGGCTGGACAATTTCCCGAAGCAAGCTATGTTATCGATAACAGGTTATTTGCCGGAGGAGATACCGTGAGCAAGATCGAAGTATTGCAGGTTGGCCCCTATCCCGCATGGGACCAGGAACGGCTGGACGCGCATTTCACGATGCACCGCTATTTCGAGGCGGCCGACAAGGCGGCGTTCCTGGCCGAGCACGGCGGCAACATCCGCGGCATTGCGACGCGCGGCGAACTCGGCGCCAACCGGGCGATGATCGAGGCGCTGCCGAAGCTGGAGGTCATCTCGGTCTACGGTGTCGGCTTCGACGCGGTGGATATTGCCGCAGCCCGCGAGCGCGGCATCCGCGTCACCAACACGCCCGACGTGCTCACCAAGGACGTCGCCGATCTCGGCATCGCCATGATGCTGGCCGAGGCGCGCGGCGTCATCGGCGGCGAGGCCTGGGTGAAGAGCGGCGACTGGGCAAGGAAGGGCCTCTATCCACTGAAGCGCCGCGTGCACGGCATGCGTGCCGGCGTGCTCGGCCTCGGCCGCATCGGCTACGAGGTCGCCAAGCGCCTCGCCGGCTTCGACATGGATATCGCCTATAGCGACACCGGCCCGAAGGACTTCGCCAAGGACTGGACTTTCATCGCCGATCCGGTCGAGCTTGCCGAACGTTCCGACTTCCTCTTCGTCACGCTCGCCGCCTCGGCCGAGACGCGCCACATCGTCGGCCGCACGGTCATCGAGGCGCTGGGGCCGGAAGGCATGCTGATCAACATCTCCCGCGCATCGAACATCGACGAGAACGCGCTGCTCGACGCGCTCGAAACGAAGGCGCTCGGCTCGGCCGCGCTCGACGTCTTCGAGGGCGAGCCGAACCTTAATCCGCGCTTCCTGGCGCTCGACAACGTGCTGCTCCAGCCGCACATGGCCTCCGGCACGGTGGAGACCCGCAAGGCCATGGGCCAGCTCGTCTTCGACAACCTGTCGGCCCATTTCGACGGCCGCCCGCTGCCGACCCCGGTCCTGTGAGGAGAAAGCCATGAAGGCGATCGTGATCCACGCGGCCAGGGACCTGCGCATCGAGGACAGCGCCGTGGAAGCGCCCGGCCCCGGCGAGGTGGAGATCCGCCTTGCGGCCGGCGGCATCTGCGGCTCGGACCTGCACTATTACAATCACGGCGGCTTCGGCACGGTGCGGCTGAAGGAGCCGATGATCCTCGGCCATGAGGTCGCCGGCCACATCGCCGCGCTCGGCGAAGGGGTGTCAGGCCTTGCCGTCGGCGACCTCGTCGCCGTCTCGCCCTCGCGGCCCTGCGGCGCCTGCGACTATTGCCTGAAAGGCCTGGCGAACCATTGCTTCAACATGCGCTTCTACGGCTCGGCCATGCCCTTCCCGCATATCCAGGGCGCGTTCCGCGAGCGGCTGGTGGCCAAGGCCAGCCAATGCGTCAGGGCCGACGGCCTTTCGGCCGGCGAAGCGGCGATGGCCGAACCGCTGTCGGTGACGCTGCACGCCACGCGCCGCGCCGGCGAGATGCTGGGCAAGCGCGTGCTCGTCACCGGCTGCGGACCGATCGGCACCCTGTCGATCCTCGCCGCCCGCCGGGCCGGCGCGGCCGAGATCGTCGCGGCCGACCTTTCCGAACGGGCGCTCGGCTTTGCCCGCACCGTCGGGGCCGACCGCACGATCAATCTTTCCGAAGATCGCGACGGCCTCGTTCCCTTCAGCGCGAACAAGGGCTATTTCGACGTTCTCTACGAGTGCTCCGGCGCGCAGCCGGCCCTCGTCGCCGGCATCCAGGCGCTGCGTCCGCGCAGCGTCATCGTCCAGCTCGGCCTCGGCGGCGAGATGAGCCTGCCGATGATGGCGATTACCGCCAAGGAGCTGGACCTGCGCGGCTCCTTCCGATTCCATGAGGAATTCGCCGTCGCGGTGAAGCTGATGCAGGGCGGGCTGATCGACGTGAAGCCGCTGATCACCCATACCCTGCCGCTCGCCGAGGCCTTGAAGGCCTTCGAGATCGCCTCCGACAAGGGGCAATCGATGAAGACGCAGATCGCGTTCAGTTAAGGAAGAGCCATGAGCATCCAGCTTTTCGACCTCACGGGCAAACGCGCCCTCGTCACCGGCTCATCGCAGGGCATCGGCTTCGCCTTGGCAAAAGGCCTTGCCGCGGCCGGCGCGGACATCGTCCTCAACGGCCGCGACGAAGCCAAGCTCGCCGCTGCAGCGAAGGAACTCGGCGCGAAACACACGCTCGCCTTCGACGCCACCGACCACGCGGCGGTGCGCAAGGCGGTCGACGCCTTCGAGGCGGAGGTCGGCCCGATCGACATCCTCGTCAACAATGCCGGCATGCAGCATCGCACGCCGCTGGAGGATTTCCCGGCCGATGCCTTCGAGCGATTGTTGAAGACCAATATCTCGACCGTCTTCAATGTCGGACAGGCCGTGGCGCGCCACATGATCGCGCGCGGCGCGGGCAAGATCATCAATATCGCCAGCGTCCAGACCGCGCTCGCCCGCCCCGGCATCGCGCCCTACACCGCCACCAAGGGCGCCGTCGGCAACCTCACCAAGGGCATGGCGACGGACTGGGCGAAACACGGCCTGCAATGCAACGCCATCGCGCCCGGCTATTTCGACACGCCGCTGAACGCCGCCCTCGTCGCCGACCCGGCCTTTTCCGCCTGGCTGGAGAAGCGCACTCCGGCCGGCCGCTGGGGCAAGGTGGAGGAACTGGTCGGCGCCTGCATCTTCCTCTCATCCGACGCCTCCTCCTTCGTCAACGGACACACGCTCTATGTCGACGGCGGCATCACGGCCTCGCTCTGAGATGCCCCAGTCCCCTCCCATAAGCCGCATCATCCTCATGGGTGTCGCCGGCTGCGGCAAGTCGGCGGTCGGCGCGGCGCTGGCCGCGCGCATCGGCGCCGCCTATCTCGACGGCGACGACCTGCATCCGCCGGAAAACATCGAAAAGATGAGCCGCGGCGAGCCCCTGATCGACGAGGACCGCTGGACTTGGCTTACCCTGATCGGCCAGAGGCTCGCCGAACCGGACAGCACCCTCATCCTCGGCTGCTCGGCGCTGAAGCGCCGCTACCGCGACCGCATCCGCGCGGAAGCCGGCGCGCCCGTCACCTTCGTCCACCTTTCCGGCACGAAGGAGCTGATCACGGAGCGCATGGCCGCCCGCACCGGCCATTTCATGCCGACCAGCCTCATCGACAGCCAGTTCGCCGCGCTGGAGCCCCCGGCGGCGGACGAGAACGCCATCACCGTCGATATCGACAAGCCGCTGGAGGCGATCGTTGCCGCCATAGCGGCCAGACTGGAGGAGCCTCGGACATGAGCAACAGGGTAGCGCTGATTGGCGCAGGCGCCATGGGAGGCGCGATCGGCACGCGACTCGCGGAAACCGGCAACCGCCTTACCGTCTTTGATCCGAGCCCCGACAAGGTGCAGGCACTGGTCGACAAGGGCGCCTTCGCCGCGGCCTCGGCCGCCGAGGCCGCCGCCGCCAGCGACTATGTGATCCTCAGCCTCAACGCCCCCGCCATCGTGCGCCGGGCGGTCTTCGGCGAGGCGGGCGTGGCGGCCGGCGCAAGGCCGGGCACGCTGATCATCGACATGTCGTCCATCGACCCCGAGGCGACGAAGGAACTGGCGGCGGATGCCGCCGCGAAAAGCCTTCGCTGGGTGGACAGCCCGCTTTCCGGCGGCGCGCCGAAGGCCCTGGTCGGGCAGTTGACGCTGATGGCCGGCGGCGCGGCGAAGGACGTCGAAGACGCCCATGCGGTGCTGCGCCATGTCGCCAGCAACTACACGCATATGGGACCGGTCGGCGCGGGACAGACTACCAAGCTGATCAACCAGGTACTCTGCGGCCTCGGCTTCCTGGCCGTGGCAGAGGCAACACAACTGGCGCTCGATGCCGGTGTCGACGCGGCGAAGATCCCGCAGGCGCTCAAGGGCGGGCGCGCCGACAGCGCCATCCTGCAGGAATACATGCCGCGTTTCGTGGCGAAGGATTACCGGCGCACCGGCCGCATCGACAACATGGTCAAGGATCTCAACGGCGCGCAGGACCTTGCCCGCCGCACCAACACCGCCATGCCACTGACGGCGGCCTGCGCCGAGATTCACCGCATGCTGACGGCCGCCGGCCTCGGCGGCGAAGATCAGGCAGCGCTGATGGAATTTTTCCGGGGACCCAACAAGGAGACTTTTGAATGATCACCCGTTTCGCCCTGTTCGAGGGCAAGGTGAAGGACGGCCAGACCGATGCCTTCCGCAAGGCCGTCATCGAGCGCATCCTGCCCAAATGGCGCCAGTTCCCGCATGCCACCGATGTGCGCATTTCCTTCGCGGAGGCACGCGACGAGGGCGCGCCGGAATATCCGATGATCCTCGCCATCAACTATCCGAGCCTTCAGGCCGTGGAGGAAGCCCTAGCGAGCCCTGTCCGCTCCGAAGCCCGCGCCGCGACCGAAGCGGTTCTCACCGAGTTCTTCGAGGGCCGTATCCATCACCACGTGACGCTCGCCAACGAATACAAGCTGTAAGCCGGTCGGCGAGTACGACATGCAACAACGCGGCATCCACGGATGTCGCGTTTTTCTTTACCCGAAGGAACTCGTCGCACGAACGCAAAAAGGCGAAGGAACCTTAGCTCCTCCGCCTCCGGGTCTGCGTATATCCAGTGCTACTTACTGGCCCTTGCCCAGCTCGACGATCTTATTGACGAGTTCATCGCCGTTGGCCTGGATGAAGCCGTCCCAAACGGGGCGAACCTTCTCCTGGAAAGCGGCGGCTTCCACGTCGCGGTTCACCTCCATGCCTTCCTTCTCGAGGGAGGCGATCATCTCTTCTTCCTTGGCAACGTTCAGTTCGCGCTGCTTGTCGATCGCTTCCTTGGCAACTTCGACAACGACCTTCTGCTCCTCGGCGGTGAGACCCTTCAGCTTCTGGTCGTTGATGACGAGGGCCAGGGGCGAATATGCGTGCTGTGTGAGCGAAAGGTACTTCTGCACCTCGTTGAACTTGAAGGACACGACGATACCGATCGGATGATCCTGCGCATCGACGACGCCGGTTTCGAGTGCGGTGTAGAGCTCCGCCACCGGGATCTGCTGAGGGTTGGCGCCGAGCAGCGCGAACATGTCGTTCAGCGCGCGGGAATTGTTGACGCGCATCTGCAGACCTTCGAGGTCTTCGGGCTTCTTGATCGGCCCGCGGTTGTTGGTGACGTTGCGGTAACCGTTTTCAGGATAGCCCAGCACCGTCAGGCCGTGTTGGGTGAACTCGGCGGAAATGCCCTGACCGATCTCGCCATCCAGCACTTTGTAGGCGACGTCGCGCGTCGGAAAGATGAAGGGCAACTCGAACACGCCGGCCTTCGGCACAAGGCCGGTGAAGTTGTTGAGGCCGGACATGGCGATGTCGATGATGCCGGAGCGGGCGCCATCGATCATCTGCGCATCGTTGCCGAGCTGTCCTGCCGGGAAGATCGCGACCTTGATCGAGCCGTTGGTGCGCGCCTCGACCTGTTCCTTGAAGAAGACCGAAAGCGTCTGCTGGAGATCGGTTTCCGGTGCGGCGTGAGCGAGCTTCAGTTCGACTTCCGCGGCGGCCGCGCAAGCCAGGCCGAGCGTCATCGCAGCCGACAGTCCGAGTGTCTTGATCAGTGCATTCATAGGCGTTCTCCCTGGTTAGCCTGCAAAGAATTTCATCGGGACAATGATGAGATCGGGGAAGACGACGAAGAGGACAAGCAGCAGCACATAGGCGCCGATGAAGGGCAACGCCCCGCGCACGGCCGTGCTCATCTTGGCCTGTCCGACCCCGCACACCACGTTGAGGACCGTGCCGACCGGTGGCGTCAGAAGGCCGATCGACGTGTTAATGACGAACATCAGGCCGAAATAGACCGGGTCGATACCCGCCTGCTTGACGATCGGCATGAAGAGTGGAACGAGGATCAGGATGGTCGGGCTAAGATCCATGACCATGCCGACCATGAGCACGATGATCATGATGACCGCCATCAGGACGCGCGGGTGATCGACGAGGGGGCCGAGAATCTGGGCGAGCTGCTGCGGCAGTTGCGCCACCGTGATCAGCCAGGCGGCGACCATGGCCGCACCGACGAGGAACATCACCATCGCCGTGGAGCGTGCCGCACCGACGAGGATGTCGTAGAAGCGCTTCACGGTCATCTCACGGTAGATCAGCGTGGAAATGACGATGGCGTAGACCGCCGCCACGACGGCCGCTTCCGTCGGCGTGAAGATGCCGAAGCGAATGCCCCCGATGATGATCAATGGCAGAAGCAGAGCCCAGACGCCGTCCTTCAGCGCCGCGAGACGCTCAGCGCCGGAAGCTTTCGGACTGGTCTCGACCGTCTCCTTGCGCATGATGAGGGACCAGACCAACATCAGTGCCACGCCCATCATCAGGCCCGGCGCGATGCCGCCGAGGAAGAGCTTGGCGATGGAGATGTTGCCGGCGACGCCGATGATGATCAGCGGCAGGGACGGCGGGATGACCGGAGCAATTATGCCGCCGGAGGCCAGAAGGCCGATGGACGCCCCCTCTGGATAACCCGACTTGCGCATCATCGGGTAGAGAATGGACACCAGCGCCGCCGCATCAGCGACGGCCGAGCCGGAAAGACCCGCCAGCAGGACGGAGGTAATGATGGCAACATAGCCGAGCCCACCCTTGCGATGGCCCACCAGCGAGGCGGCCAGCCGGACGATCCGCGTCGACAGGCCGCCATGGGCCATGACCTCACCGGCGACGAGGAAGAAGGGGACGGCCAGCAGCGGAAAGCTATCGACGCCGTTGATGAGGGATTGCGTCAGGATATCCGCGCTAAACAGGCCGAGATGCAACATGAGCGCAATGGCCGACAGAAGCAGGGCGAAGGCCACGGGAAGGCCGAGCAGAATGCTGATGATCAGCACTCCGAGAAAAAGCACAAGTGTCACTGGCGGCTCTCCGTCTGCGGCTGCACGTAGGCCGGATTTCCGAAGATGCGAACGATGGCGACGAGAGCCATCAGCGCGCCAGACACCACGCCGGAAAGGTACACGAGGCCCGTCGGCAGGCCGGTCAGTGGGGAAATGTTGTGCCAGTTGGCGACCGTCTGTCGCCACGCGCCCCAGAAGAGCATGGATGCAGACACAAGAACCACCACCCAAGCCAGGCGACGCAAGATCGGAACCGCTCGCGGGAAGAAAGCCTCGGAGAACTCCGTGACGGCCAGATGCTCACCCCTGCGCAAGACCACGGCCGCACCGAGCATGACGATCCAGACGAAGCCGAGCCGGGACAGCTCGATGCCGGCCCGTAGGCCGGATGAAAACCCGTAGCGCATCACGACGTTAGCGAAGACCATGACAATCATCGCGCTCATCAACACCGCCGTGGCGACGTCGATCCACTTCCAGAGAAACGACGCTAGTCGCCCCATGTCCCCCTCCTTCATGCCAGGCGAGAGGCGCAAAATGCACCTCACAACCCCTCCATGATCGAAATGTTATCGATAACAGAAAGGGCTGTCAATCCGCGCGGATGCGAGGAGGCGCTTTTGACGCAGGCGTCGACGTGCCTGCCAGCGGCTTTCCGCATGGCAAGAGGGCAGGATCTGGGATGTCTCAGCAGATCTCGGAGCGCAGGAATGCTTGCAATTCCGGCGTTTTCGGAGCGGAGAAGAACTCGGCGGACGGGCCTTCCTCGTGGATCACACCGTCCTTCATGAAGATCGTCCGGTTGGCGACCCGGCGGGCGAAGCCCATCTCGTGCGTCACGAGGATCATGGTCATGCCTTCACGGGCAAGATTCTCGATGACAGCGAGCACTTCGCCGGTCAATTCCGGGTCGAGCGCCGAGGTCACCTCGTCGAACAGCAATACCTTGGGCTGCATGGCAAGCGACCGGGCGATGGCGACACGCTGCTGCTGGCCGCCGGACAGCATATCCGGGTAGGCATCGAAACGATCGCCGAGCCCGACGAGCGACAGGCAGCGCTTCGCCTCCTGGCGGGCGACTTCCTTCGACACGCCCTTCACCTGGACGGGGGCGAGCATGATGTTCTCACCGGCAGTCAGGTGCGGGAAGAGATTGTAACTCTGGAAGACGATGCCGACGTCGCGCCGAAGCAGCCGCAGTTCGGCCGGCTTGCGGGACATGCGATGGCCCGCCACCACGATCTCACCCGCATCGATGCCTTCAAGACCGTTCAGGCAGCGCAGGAAGGTGCTCTTGCCGGAACCGCTGCGGCCGATCAGGGCCACGACTTCGCCCCCTTCAACCGTGAGCGACACGCCCTTCAGCACTTCGAGTGCGCCAAAACTCTTGCGGATGTTTTTTGCGACGACAACGGACATTTAGGACCTCTTCATGGGCGGGGCGCCGCGAGGGCGCCCCTTTTGGCTTCGGATGCTCAGAACGCCGGCAGTTCCGGCATCGGGGTCTTCATCCACTTTTCGTAGATGGCGCCCAGCTCGCCGCTCTGCTTGTGGACGAACAGCACGGTGTTGAGCCAATGCAGAAGGTCCGGGTCGTTGCGGCGCAGACCCACTCCATAGAAGCTCGTGAGATAAGTGGCCTTCTCCTCGAAGCCTTTGTCCGGGTAACGCTCCTGCAGCTGGGCGGCGATGTAGTTCACCGTGCCGATCGCATCGACCTGGCCGGAGACGAGCGCGTTCAGCGTGGTGCTGTCGTCGTCGAAGCGCACCAGTTCCATGCCATCGATATTCGCGGCGGAGAGAATCTTTTCATGCGCTGTGCCGCGCGGTACACCGACTCGCTTGCCTGAGAGGTCCGCGAGGTCCTTTATGACCGTGTCCTTCGGCGCGATGATGACCGACTTGTGGCCACCGTAAGGGTTGGAGAACGCCACCGAGAGTGCACGCTCGGTATAGATGCCGAAGCTTGCCACGACGAAATCGACCTTGCCGGTCTGCAGCGACGGGATGCGGCTCTGGCCGGTGACGGATACCAGCTCCAGTTCGACGCCGAGATCCTTGGCGAGCAGCTTGGCGACATCGACGTCGAGCCCGTCCGGCTGCATCTGATCGTTGGTGATGCCGAAGGGCGGCACCGACAGGTCGACGCCGATCAGCACCTTCTTGCGGGCGATGATATCGTCGAGGGAGGAGGCCGACGCCGTCGCGGCGCCGACAGTGATGGCGAGAAGCCCGACGAGGGGCAAAAGCAGGGATTTCAGGCGCATGGTATCCTCTCAGTTTTGATGCTTGATGGTGGTGCGACCTTCTGCGTGCCGCGTGTGGTTCAGGTTCTGGCACCCCGTCGCGCGGTGCGCCGCTCCAGCCAGAGGCTGAGTTGCGTCAGCGGGAAGCAGACGGCGAAGTAGAGGGCCGCGACGCTCAGGAAGGCCTTGAGCGGCTCGAAAGTGGCATTGCTGACGAGCTGGCCGGCGCGGGTGATCTCGATGAAGCCGATGATCGAGGCGAGCGACGTCTGCTTGATGATCTGGACCAGAAAGCCGACCGTTGACGGCATCGCGAGACGAATTGCCTGCGGCGCGATGACGAAGCGCAGTGTCTTATAGGGCGTCAGTGCCAACGCATCGGCGCTCTCCCATTGCGCCTTGGGTATGCCTCGCAGCGCGCTTTCCCAGATGGCGCCGAGGAAGGCACTGGAATTGATGGTGAGTGCAATAGCCGCGGCGGTCAGGGCGGCGATCTCCACGCCGAGAAGCGAGGGCGCATAGTAGCACAGGAACAGGAGCACCAGCAGCGGCAGGCCCTGGACGAGCTGCATGTAAAACGTAGTGAGGCCACGCAGCACCCTGCTGCGGGCGATACGCAGCAATGCCAGCAGAATGCCCATGATGCCGCCGCCGACGAAGGCGATGACGGTTAGCGTGAGAGTCCAGCGCAACGCATAGACGATGAAGAGGAATTCGGGGGAGCCGAATGTGCGCATGTCATGCCCTCCCGAGCAGCCGGCGGCGGGACCGCGTGAAAATCATCAGGCCGACGAGATTCAACACGGCGCGGAAAACGAAATTGAGCACAACGTAGACCACGGCAATGATCAGGTAGATCTCCATGGTGCGGAATGTCTCAGAACTTGCGATCATCGCAGCGCCGGTCATATCCTCGACGCCGATGGCAGAGACAAGGCTGGTTGACAGCATGAGCAGCACGCATTGCGAGACAATCGGCGTAAACACCTTTTCGAGCGCCGGCGGCAGGATGACGAAGCGCAACGTCTGGAAGTAGGTAAGCCCAAGGCTTTCGGCAGCTTCGACCTGACTGCGGTGCGTGGCCTCGATGCCGCCGCGCACGATCTCTGCAACATAACCGCCATTGTTGAAGACGAGAGCGATGAAGACCGATGTCAGCGGCGAGAGGCGGATACCGATGTTCGGCAGACCGAAGAATATCACGAATATCTGCACCAGGAGCGGCGTGTTGCGCGTCACCTCGACATAGAAGCGAACGAGGAGCCGCCCGGGCTTCCAAGGCGACGTGGACAGGACCGCGCTGGCGACGCCAAGCGCAATCCCGCCGAAAATCCCGACAAAGGACAGGAGAAGCGTCAGCCAGAGCCCGCTGATGAATTGCGGCAGGTAGTTCAGCAGGGGGCCGAACTGGAACGTATAGTCCATCTCTAACCTCGGTTTCCTTCTTGGTGTGGCGGAGGTACGTCCTACTGTTGGCCGAGCGGACGCACGCGCAGGTTCGGGCCGGCAAAGCCGATCGTGTCCGGATGGCACAGATCAAGGGCGGCCGCCACGTGCCACCACGCGTGATCGGCCTGGCGGATGATGTAGCACTCCGTGCTATGGCCGATATGGGCGCCTTCGAGCGAATGGCCCATGCAGATATGACCGATCTCTTCCGGCAGACCAACAGACAGGCAGACATGGGTGCCATAGGCCGAATGACGGAAGGACGGCTCGCCGTAACGATCACCTCGCTCGCTCCAACGCTTCAGATTGACGGGATCGAATTCCCAGGTCTTGCCGATGTCGTGGCAGAGGCCACCAGCGAGGATGATGTCGCGGTCGACCTTCGCTTCCGGATAGGTCGCCTTGAATTCTTCGTAGATGGCAAGCGCAAGGCGCGTGACCCCGCGCAGATGCGCATCCTGCCTGCCGCGCTTCAGCGAGAAGACATTGGGGCTGCCTTCGCCCTGGATGTCGATTACTCGGTCGAAGGACGAGCGCTCAAGTGCGAAGACCCACGCATCGATGACCTTTTCCCGGAGCTCATCCGACCGAATATCGGCTATCTCGGGCAGGTCTTCGAGAATATGTTCCCGCGAAATGGTCTTGTACATGGCTGTCACCGCGTTTGTGATGTGGATGACGGAAACCTAAGCGGCGTTGAAATCAAAATCTAATCAGGATAATTAGCGCTATCGATAGAAATTTTCTATTCATCCATCATGGCCCTAAGCTTCTCTGCCCTCGAATCCTTCTACTGGGTGTCGCAACTGCGCAGCTTCAACGCAGCAGCGGACATGCTGCATGTCACTCAACCCACGGTGTCATATCGGATCCGCGAACTGGAAGAACAGCTCGGCGTATCCCTCTTCGTGCGGCAAAAGCGCCAGCTCGTGCTGACCAGCGAAGGCGAGGCGCTGAAGCATTATGCGGAGTCGATGATCGCGATTGCGCGTGACATCGAATCCAACATCAAGACCCGCAACACGCGCCTGCCGACGTTGCGTGTCGGTGTGATCGACAGCTTTGCCGCCGTCTGCCTGCCTGCCCTTCTCGACGAACTCGACAAACGCTTTGCCGGCACGCGGATCGCAGCCACGGTAGATACCAGCCACAGGCTCGCCGATCAGCTCTCCGAGGGCCTTCTCGACATCGCCGTCCTCTCTACTCCACCCTCACATGACAATGTCGCGTTGGAGCTTCTGGGGCGCCAAAGCGTCGATTGGGTTGCAAGCCGAGTGCTCGCATTACCGCAAGGAACCGTCTCTGACGAGGAACTGCTGGCGCAACGCATCTTCTCAACCCCGGCCCCCTCCAACCTGCATTCGCTTACCACAGGCTTCCTTGCGGCCTCGTCAGGCGCTGGCCTACGACTCAATGTCTGCAACAGCCTCGGCACAATCCTCAACCTCGTGGAAGCAGGCACGGGGATAAGTATCCTGCCGACACGTCTCATGCAGGAACTCATTCGGAGCGGGACGATACAGGTGCTGAAGACCCAATCGCCCCTTCCTTTACAGGAAGTGTTCATTGGCACGAACAAGGGCGCGATCGTACGCGCCCTTCCGCAGGTGACGCAAATGATCCGCAAGGTCAGTGGCAACGTTGGTTTTTGCGTTTAAAGAGCGCCCCCTCCGGCATAACGGTACGTCCCGCCAGAGACGATGGCGAGCGTCCTGCACGTTCGTCGTTCCGTCTGATTCCGCCCGCATTTGATTGCGCTGCAGTCACCAGCAACACGCCCACAATTCCTATGCGGCCTCCTTCTGAAATTTGAAACCGAGCACTGAGTTACAGACCGGCGCAGGCTTAACGTTAATGGTCGAAAGAATTTAGCGCCGTCTAACAGATATGGACGCGACCAGTTACCCGTTATACGTTTTTTCTCGCGAGCAACTAACGCGTTCGTTTAACAATGGGGCTCACATGTACAAAAGCTTTTCGTTCAAAGCAGCAACAGTTACCGCAGTCCTTTCCATCGCGGCTGGTCCGGCCTTCGCGGCTCAACTCAGCGGCAAGTCCGTGACAAAGGGCGGGACAAAGGCCTTCTGCAAGGGGTCGACGCCCATTACGGCATCTCTCGACGAGAAAAGTATCTCGATCACTACGCCGATGGCTTCTGGCGGAACGGCAACCGCAAAAGGTAAGATCGACAAGTCTGGCGCGTTCAAGGTGTCGGGCGGGCGCATTACCTTCACAGGGAAGGTCAAGGGCAAAGGCGCATCAGGCTCCTGGGAGGGCCCGTCCTGCTTCGGCAGCTTTAGCCTGCGCTAACTCCCCTTGAGCTCTGGTGCCCGTCTCGGAATCTGACCGGGGCGGGCTCTCTGGTGCGTTGTCTTTCAGGTGTAGGCTTTCGTTCCAGCCTGCATGATTGGATCGCCGAGACGACGAATACGCCTTATGAGGTTGCGGAGGCGACGTTGGGGCATACCGTGGGCGGCAAGGTGGAACGCGCATACCGGCGCACCGACTATCTTGAGCAGCGGCGAAGCCTTTTGGAACTATGGCCAGCTCACGTAACTAAGCTGCGCCAAGGATCGGGGGTGGTTCCTTGATTCATCGAGATGGGATGTCGTCGGGACGATTGCCATGGTACGAGGCCGTCGAACAATGTAACGAGATACCCCGATGCTTCCCTGGATCCAACTTGATCGCGCGACCATTCCCGGCGAGGCCGGTGATCTCCGCCTGAAACAGCGCGGTAGCGAATTCTCCATCATGCTCGGCTCGACAGAGCTCATGAACAGCCGGCTGAGCGGCTCGGAAGAGGCATTGGCGACCTTGAGCTGCGAGCGAATCGTTGGCCGGAAGAACCCAAGCATGCTCATTGGCGGCCTTGGCATGGGATTTACGTTGCGGGCCGCTTTGGCTGCGCTGCCACAGGATGCCCACGTCGTTGTCGCCGAGCTCGTCCCAGCTGTGGTCGAATGGGGTCGTGGACCTTTGGCGGAACTCCATAACGGCACGCTCGACGATCCGCGTGTCGATATTCATCTCGGTGACGTCGGCGCCCTCATCCGATCGAGGACGGCCACGTATGATGCGATCCTGCTTGATGTCGACAACGGCCCCGATGGGCTGACGCGCGCTTCCAACGACGGTCTATATAGCCATGACGGTCTTAGAGCCGCCAAGTCTGCATTGCGTCCAAACGGTGTGCTGGCAGTCTGGTCCTCTGCGCCGGATCGTGCGTTCACACGTCGATTGCGCGAGGTCGGGTTTGCCACGGACGAGGTGAGCGTGCGCGCCAGCAACAGGAACAGTGGCGCGCGCCATGTCTTGTGGATGGCGATGAGGCGTTGACGGTATTCTATGAATGATGATCGGGACAAATGGGAGTTGCCGCAGGCCGCCTAACAACTGGAGAACTCGGCCAGCACCGACCTGCTTTCCGAACACATAAATTCTGCTCCCCGCCGATCTTGGCAATTTCCTCGAACAGATCATCTGCAATCCGCGGAGGCATTGTCCGCGTCGACGAGAACGGCAAGTCGGGATGAACGGAGTTCAGACAGCATGAAGCCTCCTGTCAAAGGAATCGGCAATAAATATACCGACCCGTGACGGAAGGTCGATAGTTTGGCTTGGCGAGGAGACACAAGCGTTGCTCGACATGCCGTAGGGAAAGAGGCACAACTGGATAGCTACCAAAGGAATCAATAATGGCATCAACTTCCCGAAGACCGGCCAATCCAAAGGACGCCGCCGAGGCTTTGTTCAAGCCTACGAAGAAAGCGACGGCCCCAGCAGTCGAGCGTCCAGCTATTCCGAACGCCAAGGAACTTGTATCGCTGAAAATCGATAGCGACGTGCTGGCGCATTTTCAGGCGGAGGGACCTGGATGGCAGGATCGCATCAACGATATCCTGCGGGCCGCTATGAAACAATTGCCCTGATTTTCCTTACATGGTTCGATGATCGCGGATGGTTCGGCATTGGCAAGAGTTTGAGGCGACCGAGCGCTGAGACCACGATCATAGATCGCCGAACCCCATTGTCACCTTTCGCAGGCTTCGGGTGCCACCCGAAAACCCACTGTTCGTCAGGGACACGACGGACGACAATGGGGCCTTATCCAGACCTTCTGGCTTCAGATCGGCCCGGCAAGTAGCTGCCGTTCAGTAACCGACCTTATCCTAGTCGAAACTATGGTGTTTCTGTTTCGCCGAACGCGGACATTCGAGTCAAAGCCAATCCAGATGTCCGCAAGGAGCGAAACATTTCCGGGACCTAAGAAGAAAGCATCAAGGTACCGGAAAGCAGACGCACAAGCGCGCCGTAATGATGCGTACCGGTTTTCGCATAGATGGCCTTGAGATGCGTCTTAACGGTATTTGCGCTAGTTCCGACGAGTTCATCGATATCTTTTGGTGCGACCCCATTTGCGACGTGGCGGGCGACCCTCGCTTCGCCCGGGGTTAGGTCAAACAGGCCGCGAAGCAGCGACGAATCCGGTACGGCTAATGACGAAACAATACTAACCGCGAGAATGCAGAGGCCTCTGGGGATCAGATCGCGCCCATTGTTTCGCACGGGAACAACGTGAACAACACACGCATCCTGCTCCTCGTTGGCCGGAACCGGGATCGACATGACTTGCCTCTCCACCAGCGCTTCAGAGAGCGATTTCAATGCTCTCACCAGTAACTGATCACTCTCGGGATGGCGAAGCATCACTCGGTCACGCCGATCAAGGATAAGGGAAGGGACAAGCGGGTGCATAAGACCATTTGCTGCCAGCATTCTCCCTTGGAAATTGATCACGCAACTGGACAACCCAAAGGCACCCAAGCCCTCTGCAGCCTGAATGGCCGCTGTAGTCTTCAGCCTTGCGGTCATACTCAGCGCACGAGCAAGATGAGGGCGGATGCCGTCAAGCCAAACGACTACTTCTCGAGGGACCGGTCCGTCAACGTATGCTCCGTCCAGACTTACTGCCAGCGCGTCACCATCCGCCGTCATCAAGTGCGTGCCAACTGACCATCCCAATCCCATTGGATAAAGAAAATCTCGATAGAGCGGCTCCGCCGCAAGCTCATGTGCTTCAAAGACGTCGAGGTCCGTGAGAAAGCCACTGTGATTTAGCCGGTCGGCACGTTCCCGCCGGGTATTAAATCTGTCCCACCCTTCGTCCACAAAACGCTGGAAGTAAGCCGCTGAATTCGGATTAGTAATGAATTTCGTGTCTGTTCCAGACTGTGTGAAGATTACACCACCAAGCGTGCCGGCGTTTCTACTCAGCGCTGTGACGACATCCTCCCATTTTTCGGGGATCAATGCTGCTTCATAAATGGCGTCAATCACACCGGTAGAATCCCGCGGATTCATGCCCTTCCCCGATATTTTCTTCTAGTGCTTGCCGATCGCTGAAGGGAGTAAATTTGGCAATAAACGACGTACTGGAGAGCCTTCTCCGCACCCGCAAGAAATATTTCATATATTTCTTAAATAATAAAAATAATTTCTTAAAATTTACATATCCACCAATCTGATCGTATTTATAGATATCGATATTGCTCTCGCGCCATTCATAAAAGACACTCGCCTCGGGCCGGATACCGTTCCATTCGACAACCTCACTCGAAAGCGTAAGCTCCGGGCGAACCGTCACATCCTTGCGCTTGACGCCCCAGAGCGGGTTTGTTTGCGTGAAACGGGTCTGTTTCCAACTTATCTTTGGCACAAGCTGCACGCTAGCGATGTCGATGTTGAAGCCGACCTCTGCCTTGGTGGAGAAATAGTGGTAGAAGTCGTTTCGGCTGTCGAGCGTTTCGGCCGAGAGCCGGCTGAAGACCGTCGCATTGGGGCTGAAGGTCCAGTCCCCAAAGACATAGCCACGATAAAACGACCCGGAAACGTCCTTGTTCTCAGAAAACATGTAGCCAACCTGACCACCCAGGCCGACGCCGGCGCGATCCGATAGCTGGAAGCGCTTCCAGCTCTCCACGTTCGGCAGGACACAGGAGCCGTCCTTGACGACTTCACTCTCCAACGCGGCCTGCACGAAAAGGCCGGGCACGGCGGGAACCTGCTTGGCCACGGCAACCTGAACCGTGCCGCTTCTGAGCGTACCCTCCTTGAAAAGCCGTGCTGAAGCGTTGAATTTCGTCAGATAGCCATTGTTCCAAAGCTTCTCGGCGGAGAACCACGGCTCGATCCCATACGAGACCTTCTTCTGGGCCGGCGGCTGATATTCCAACGGAATGCCATTGAAATAGATTGTCCCGCCTTCGCCCACCTTTGACGGTTTGCTGTCGGTAACCATTCGCGCGCCGTAACGAATACGCAGCACGCGCAGTTCCGCCTCCTCGATGAAAGGCAGGATGTTCCGCTTGACGACCTGTGGCGTCTCGGGTGCCAGATAGACTTGCCGGAACAACGCGCCCGCGTCCGAATAGGCACCGGAGCGCATCACAGGCTCATCGTCCATGGGGAGCCCGTACCGTTTCGGTATTGACGATCAGCAGGAGACGCGCAGGACAATTAGCGCCAAGAGTTCCAAAATGCCGACCCTGCCCAAAGGGTTACCAGAACAATTTGCAAGAAAGCTAAACAGGAGCGCCCGCGACATCAGTGGAACAAGCAGCGTTTTCAATCCTGAAACCTGTTGAGGCTCCGGCCTTGGCAAAACAATCCATATTGCGATGGCCGTCAGGAAACCTCCAATTGCCACGACACCGAAACTCCACCGCCAACCAGCGACTGCACCTATCCAGGTTCCAAATGGGACACCGAATGCTATGGATCCGGTTACGCCCAGGCTGATGACCGCTACGTAACGCCCGGCCTTACCAGCCGGAGCCATCGAAGCGGCGGCAGCAAACAACGATGGTGTGATTGCCGCCGCACAAAGCGCCACAACAATTCGCATAACCATCAAGAGGTTGAACGATGTTGCGAGCGCGGCCACGAGATTGGCGCAGGCGAAGATCAGCAACGCAAACAGCATCAGACGTTTGCGATCGAAGCCCTTGAAAAAGACAGCGAACACAGGCGCCGCAATCGCAATTGTCAGGGAGAAGATGGTGATCAGCTGGCCTGCCATGACGTCGCTAACCGCCAGATCGCGGGCAAGCTCGAGCGAAACGCCAGCTATGACGTAGTCGTCGGTGAACAGGACGAGCGACGCTAAGAATAAGGATGTGAGCCAGGCGGCAGGGAAAACCATGCGTTCTGCAGGCATTGAAAAAACTCCGCATTGATGAGGATCAAGCGGCGTCCTGCCAGCAGATGTTGGTCAGACCGGTTGGCACGCCGCAACAACTTCAAGAGTCGTTGCGGCTTATCGGTCTGCGTCGTTTGATGCGCCCATGTCCATACGTCCAAGTGCTTTCATCGGTTTGCTATCACGATAGGATGCCGCCCGACAAGCAGACAGCATCCGTCGATTGTACTCGATCAAAAGGCGAGCAGTGCAAGATATCTGTAGAAACGGCAACGGAGACGAAAGGGCTCGTTCTGCCACCAAGCTAGACCAAAGTCATGTCAAACTGCGCACGACCGCTTTTGGCAAACGCAACCGAACCGACAAACATCCGCAATGAGATCGAAACTGAATGGTGGCTCGGAGGTGGTTTCCTGTCTCCCCGCTTCTGGTTGACCAAGCTGGGGAAATGGCCCTTTTGATCCACCGTAATCTGGTGGCAACACGCCCTCATTTCGGTCATTGCCGTCATCGTGCCACAAGCAGACGTGCGCGGAGGCCGGTTCGGTCTTCCCGCATCGCGAGCGTAAGCTGCGCGCCCTGCCTTTCGGCCGCCGCCTTCGCGATCGCCAACCCCAGGCCGCTTCCCTCGCAATCCTGCGGTCTCGCCCGGAAAAACCGTTCGAAGACGTGCGGCATGTCGTCGTCCGCAATGCCGGGACCGGTGTCGCTGACTTCGATATACGCCTCCCGCCCGACAACGCTCACCGCAACGTCGACAACGCCGCCGGGCGGGGTGTAGCGCACGGCGTTTTCCACCAGGTTGTCGAGGATGACCTCGAAATCGGCCAGCGCCCCCTGCGCAACGGCCTTGTCCTGGCGGGTGATGCCAAGGTCGATGCCTCGGCTTTCTGCAAAGGGAGTCAGGCGCGCGACCGTGTCGAGCGCCAGCCGTACCAGATCGATCGGCTGCGGCGCGGGTGCTGCTTCCCGGGCGTCGTAGCGCGCCAGCCGTAAGAGCTTGCCCACCAGGCCGGTGGCCCTGCGAATCCCCGCTTCAAGCTCACCCAGACGCTCGGAAAACCGGCCGTCCTGGTCGTCATGGCGCAGATTGTCGATCTGGATTTGCAAGGCCGCAAGCGGCGTGCGCAGTTCATGAGCGGCATCCGAGATAAACCGCCGCTGGCGCTCCAACAGGCCATGAAGCCGCGCGAGCAGCAGATTGATTGCGCTGACGAAAGGAACGACTTCGGTCGGCACATCGCCGATCGGAACCGGATCGTCCGCCGTGGTATCCCGTGCGGCGACCGCACCGGCCAAGCGATTGAGCCGCGCCATGATCCGATCGATGATCCAGCCCAATGTCAGCAAGGACAAGGGGATGAGCACGATGATAGGCAGCGCCGCCTGCAGCGCCGCACTGGTGGCAAGCTCCTGCCGGACGCTCATATCCTGGGAAATCTGCACCGTGCGATCCGGTGCAGCCAGGGTATAGACGCGCCAACGATCCCGATCGGTTGTGATATCGGCAAAGCCGGTCCCCGATTGCCGGGCGATCTCGACGGCGGGATGCGATTGCCGCAGCGGGGTGCCGGACGCATCCCAGACCTGAACGACGAAATCGTCTTCGGGATCGTGCTGCGCGGTGCTGTCTGGGCCCACCGCCGGCGTTGACCGCTCATTCCCGACATAGAGCGCGATCTGGCGAAGCTGATTGTCGAGGAAATCGGCGGCCTCGCTCTGAACGAGAAGGTACGAGGCCGCCGCCGCGCAGATGCCGATGGTGGCCATCAAGCCAGCGAGCCACAGGAAGGCCGTGCGTCGGATCGATAGCGCTGTGGTCATTTCGGGATCATCCAGCCGGCGCCCCTGATGTTGCGGATGATATCCTTGCCGAATTTGCGCCGCACATAATGGATGAGTACGTCGATGGCGTTGCTTTCCACCTCTTCGCCCCAGCCGTAAAGCCGCTCCTCGAGTTGGCTGCGGGAGAGAATGGTTCCGGGACGCTCCAACAGAGCCTGAAGCAGTGCGAATTCGCGCGCTGGCAACACTTCGCTGGCACCGCGATATCGCACCTCATGGCTCGACAGATCGAGCTCGATCTCATTGGTGCTGAGCACGGACGTCGCCTGGCCGCCATGGCGCCGCAGAACCGCGCGCATGCGCGCCAGCAGCTCCTTCACCTCGAATGGTTTTACCAGATAATCGTCGGCCCCGAGATCGAGCCCGGCAATGCGATCATCGAGGCCGTCGCGGGCGGTGATCACCAGAACGGGCCGCCTGTCGCCTTGGGCACGCAGCCCGCGCAGGATTTCCAATCCCGAACGGCCGGGCAGACCGAGGTCCAGCAGGATGAAGCCGTGTCCGCCGATGGCGGCGGCCTCGGCCCCGAGCGGCCCGTCCCGCACCCAGTCCACCGATATGCCGGCATCGTCGAGAGCCTGCACGAGGGCGCGGCCGAGCATGACATCATCTTCGATCACAAGAACACGCATGCTTTGAGCGTAGACGAAACCTCTCCGCCTGCACAGCTTTGCCGCAAGCCGGCTGTTGCCAGCAAAGCTCCGGGAAAACCGCCCCCTAATTCTCAGCTAATTGAAGCGGTGTAATCACGAAATCCGATCCTTTTCAGCCAGACTCAAGGAGATCCCGCTGATGAGACAGATTTTTCTCGCCGTTGCGCTGATTGCCGCGCCAGTCGCAGCCTTCACCGGTTTTGAACTCTACGCCAATACCGCGCCCGCCTATACGGCCGGCCTTGGTGACCTCTCCTCCTTCAAGGCGGTCGTCGCCGATGTTCAGGGCTTCGCCGCCAAGGGGAATCTCGCTGGGGCGGCAAAGCGCATTACCGACTACGAAACCGCCTGGGATCAAGCCGAGACGGCGATCCGCCCACTGGACCAGAATAGCTGGAACAACATCGATGCTGCTTCAGACGCGGCGCTGAAAGCGCTGCGACAATCCAGTCCGTCGGCCGATACTGTCACCAAGACACTCGCTGCCCTGATGACGGTTCTCGACAATCCGACCCAGCCCGCGCCGTAGAACGATTGCCCACATCGCTCATTCAGGGATAACCACCATGACCGCATCCACCGCAGCCGTCATCTACAACCGCGTTCCCCGCGTCACCGCGGATTTCTGGCTCATCAAGCTGATGGCCGTCACCATGGGGGAGACAGCGGCCGATTACCTCAATGTGCAGATGGGGCTGGGCCTCACGGCGACATCGCTGCTCATGTCGGCCGTTCTGGCAGTTGCCTTGGTCTGGCAGTTCGCCCAGAAGAGATATGTTCCAGCCGCCTACTGGTTGTCCGTGGTACTGATCAGTATCGTCGGCACCCTGATCACCGACAATCTGGTCGATAACTTCCAGGTGCCGCTGCTCGCGACAACGATCGCCTTCTCCATCGCCCTGGCGCTCACCTTCCTCTTGTGGTTCCGCGCGGAAGGGACGCTTTCGATCCACTCGATCTTCACTGGTCGGCGCGAATCCTTCTATTGGCTTGCCATCCTGTTCACCTTCGCGCTCGGCACGGCAGCAGGCGACCTGGTGGCCGAGAAATTCGCGCTCGGCTATCTGGCGACGGGTGTCCTGTTCGGGATGATCATCCTCTCACTCAGCTTCGGCTATTTCGCCCTCGGCCTCGACCCGATCCTCGCTTTCTGGCTGGTCTATATTCTTACGCGGCCTCTGGGCGCCTCGTTCGGCGATCTGATGTCGCAGCCGGCGCAATATGGCGGCTTCGGTCTCGGCACAATCGTCACCAGCGCCATTTTCCTTGCCGCCATCGTCGCTATCGTCATCTTCATGAGCCTGCGGCATGGGGGCGAGGAATTGGTCGAGGCCGACCGCAATCTCGGTGCTCGCGGCGCTTGATGCAAAGACCATATCACGGCTTTACCCGACAATTCGTTCATTTGTTGAGCTGGAGTGGTTCTGCGGACCTGACGCGGACCACCAGCCGTGCTCGATGGTGTCCAGTATGCGAGCCAAGAGCTTCGAAGCCGACGATACGCACCTCTTGATCGGCCAGCCGCTCCAACTCGGCAGCAGTCTGCGGGTCGTCCGACTAGACATGTATCGCGCTAACCTCCTCATCGGAGGAAGGAAACTCGTCTCCGGAAGCACAGATAAGCTGGGCCAAGTCTAAGAGATAGGCCGCGTCCGCCTGGTCGCCATGTCGATACGGACATTCTCGCGATCGGCAGGGGCCAACCGGCCGAAGACGAACATGGATACGCCCGCGCAAGTAGGAAGTGCACTTTTCCGGTGATGCCGGCTTGACCACCGAAACCGCCGTTTTCAAACTTGGGGAGACTCGGGGGCCGCGAAACCTCTGAAATAGCCGTTGGTCCGCAGGCAGGAGATTGCATGGAGGAAACCGGTGTC